>Ga0210400_10000168_pt1 | contig 84388 bp, 64 predicted proteins | sample IncBWH26MmetaG_FD_155456 | JGI IMG/M metagenome (GOLD analysis project Ga0210400, IMG submission 155456) | Forest soil microbial communities from Barre Woods Harvard Forest LTER site, Petersham, Massachusetts, United States - Inc-BW-H-26-M | ecosystem: Environmental > Terrestrial > Soil >... | reverse complement strand
CTTGATGCATGCACTGATTACGCTCACTCGCTGCAGTTCCTTCTGACTCAACGTGAATGTCTCCTGTCTCATGGGGTGACATTTTCACGTTGCCGTTAAGGGGTGACAGAATTATGGAGCTAAGACAACCGGGAATCTCTGGGTTGTCCTCAGCCCAAGCTTCTGCAATGATGCGACCAGAGGATTCCGGCTCTACCCAATTTTCCGGTGACATCCTCTTAGTTAAGGACTCCCGAACATGCCCAGACTTCTGACTATCGAAGATCATCGCCTGGAAGAAGCGCGTCAACGCAAGAAGCACTGGAAGCGCTGGGGACCTTATCTTTCGGACCGGCAGTGGGGCACCGTTCGCGAAGACTACAGCGCCAACGGCACTGCCTGGGAATCCTTCCCGTTCGAACATTCCCACTCCCGGGCCTACCGCTGGGGTGAAGATGGCATCGGCGGAATTTCTGACCGTCATCAGATGATCTGTTTCGCGCTCGCCCTGTGGAACGGCAAGGATCCCATCCTGAAAGAGCGGCTCTTCGGCCTCACCGGCAATCAGGGCAACCACGGCGAAGACGTGAAGGAGTGCTATTTCTATCTCGACTCCACGCCAACCCACAGCTACATGCGCATGCTCTACAAATATCCGCAGGCGGAGTTTCCCTATCGCTGGCTCGTCGAGGAAAACGCCAAGCGCGGACGGACCAACCCGGAGTTTGAGCTTCTGGATACGGGCGTGTTTCAGGAGAATCGCTATTTCGATGTGTTCGTCGAATACGCCAAGGCCGATGTGGAAGACATCCTGGTCAAAATCATCGCGTTTAATCGCGGGCCGGATGCCGCTCCGCTGCACATCCTGCCGACGCTCTGGTTTCGCAACACTTGGTCCTGGGGAAAGGATTTGCGGCGGCCTGTGGCGCGCAGGGCCCCGGATACGCCCGGTTCCCTCTGCACGGAACTTCAGCACTGGCAATATGGCAAGCGATGGCTCCTCGCTGCTGGCTCTCCCGAACTGCTGTTCACAGAGAACGAGACCAACTACGAGCAGATATTCAATTTCCGCAGCCGTACCCCGTACGTCAAGGATGGTTTCCACTCTTACTTGATCCGTGGCAACAAGGAAGCCGTGAACCCTCAGCATACTGGCACAAAGATGGCCGCGCACTATGCCTTGCATCTCGCCCCGGGAGAGTCCGCCACTCTAAAGTTGCGTCTCACCGACCTTGATCCGCTCGGCGGCATGGATTCGGATTCACCGATGGTCGGCACAATTTCCGGCCCCGGCCATCAGGAACGCGCTGCCGATGTTCCCGGAACAAACGATTTTGGCGCCGGTTTCGACGCGGTTTTCGCCGCCCGCAAAAAAGAGGCCAACGAATTCTACGAATCGAGAATCACCAAGGGCATGTCGGACGACGCTCATAATGTGATGCGGCAGGCGTATTCCGGAATGTTGTGGAACAAACAGTTCTATCACTACGACGTTTACACCTGGCTCGAGGGCGATCCCGCCGGCCCGGCCCCTCCCCCGGAACGCCTTCACGGTCGCAACAAGGATTGGACGCACCTTTACAACGACGACGTCATCTCCATGCCCGACAAGTGGGAGTATCCCTGGTATGCCGCGTGGGACCTGGCCTTTCACTGCATTCCGCTCGCGATCATCGATCCGGACTTTGCCAAGGAGCAGCTCATCCTCCTGCTCCGTGAATGGTACATGCACCCCAACGGCCAGTTGCCCGCCTACGAATGGGCCTTCGGCGACGTGAATCCCCCTGTGCACGCTTGGGCCGCGTGGCGCGTCTACAAGATTGAGCGGCGCGTCCGGGGCGTGGCCGACCGCAGCTTCCTGGAGAAAGTTTTTCACAAGCTGCTTTTGAATTTCACTTGGTGGGTCAACCGCAAAGATCCGGACGGGCATAACATTTTTCAAGGTGGCTTTCTCGGGCTCGACAACATCGGAGTGTTTGACCGCTCCGCCCCCTTGCCGACTGGCGGCCATCTCGAACAGTCCGATGGCACAAGCTGGATGGGAATGTATTGCCTGAACATGCTCGCGATCGCTCTGGAGCTTGCCAAAGACGATCAGGCCTACGAAGACGTGGCCAGCAAATTCTTCGAGCACTTCGTTTACATCGCGCGCGCCATGAACGACATGGGGCCCAGCGGCCGCTCGCTTTGGGATAATGAAGACGGCTTTTACTACGACCTGCTGCACTTGCCCAACGGAGATGAACATTTCCTGAAGATTCGCTCGATTGTGGGCCTGATCCCTTTGTTCGCCGTGGAAACTCTGGAGCCCGAAATCGTGGACCGCTTGCCCGGCTTCAAACGGCGCATGCAGTGGTTCATCGATAACCATCCTGACGTGCCCGAACACATCGAAATGACGCAGCGTTCCGCGCGCGGCGTCCGCCGCCTGCTTTCACTGGCCAATCGCAAGCAGTTGAAGCGCATCCTCTGTCGCATGCTCGATGAAACCGAATTTTTCTCGCCCCATGGCATCCGCGCGCTCTCCCGTTTTCACGAGGACCATCCTTACGAAGTCCAGGTGGATGGGCACACAAGTAAAGTGGATTACGAGCCCGCGGAATCGAATACCGGCGTGTTCGGCGGCAACTCCAACTGGCGCGGGCCCATCTGGTTTCCCGTAAATTACCTGCTCATCGAATCGCTCCAGAAGTATCACCATTACTTCGGCGAAGACTTCAAGATCGAATGCCCCACCCACTCGCGCCACGAGAGTGATTTATGGCAGGTCGCCCAGGAGATTTCCAAGCGCCTCACGCGTATTTTTGTCCGCGGCAAAGACGGAAAACGCCCCTTTGCCGGCGCTCAGGAACTTTTTAATAGCGACCCCCACTGGCGCGACCTCATCCTCTTCTACGAATATTTTCATGGCGACAACGGCGCCGGTCTTGGCGCCAGTCACCAGACGGGTTGGACCGGATTGGTGGCGAAACTTCTGGAGCAGAGCGGAGACTAAGCCTTGTCGCTTCTCGCCGAAGTCCAATTTGGTAGAGAAATCCTCGGCAACCTCGAACTTGCCGAAAGCCGCGAGTGGCTCGTCACCAACGGCATCGGTGGATTTGCCTCCGGCTCCGCCGCCGGAACTTCCACTCGCCGCTATCACGGCCTTCTGATGGCCGCGCTGCATCCTCCCACGGACAGGACTCTCCTGGTTGCGGGTCTCGACGAAACAGTCCGCTTCGCCGAAACCAATTTTCCCTTGGCGACGAACCGCTGGTTGAGCGGCGATGTTTCTCCCAAAGGTTACCTGCAGATTGAAAGTTTCCACCTCGAAGGCACAAAGCCCGTGTGGCGCTACGCCCTCGCCGATGCGCTGCTCGAAAAACGCGTATGGATGAATCTAGGCGAAAACACCACGTTTGTTGAATACACGCTGGTCCGGGCGAATTCCCCAATCGAGATCGAAGGAAAGATCCTCGTCAGCTACCGCGATTTTCATGCTACCACTCACAGCGACGGATGGCAGATGAAAATTGAACCGCTCGAGAAGGGAATTCGCGTGGTCGCGTTCGAAGGAGCCACCCCGTTCTTCTTGAAGAGCGCCTCCGCTTCCTTCGAACCTCGCCACGAGTGGTATCGTGATTTTCTTCTTCCCGCAGAGCGCGAACGCGGCCTCGACGACCACGAAGACCGGCTCATGGCGGCCGTGTTTCGCGGGCGGCTCTCCGTCGGCGAGAAATTGACGCTGGTGTTTTCCACCGAACCCCAGCCGCTGTTGGACGGCGAGCAAGCCCGCGTCTTGCAGTCCAATCACGACCTGAAACTCTTCCAGGCATGGCAGCAGCGCCATGCCGCAACGGCTGCAACGCCCCCGGACGACGAACCTGGCTGGCTGTGGCAGCTTGTCCTCGCCGCCGACCAATTTATTGCCAGCCGCGCCCTGCCCGATGATCCCGATGGCCTCACCGTCATCGCGGGCTACCCGTGGTTTGGCGACTGGGGCCGCGACACCATGATTGCGCTTCCCGGGCTTACTCTTCCCCTCGGCCGCCCGCAGATCGCGCGCAAAATTCTGGAGTCGTTTGCGCGCTATGTCGACCATGGAATGCTGCCGAATAATTTTCCAGACCGCGGGGGCACGCCGCAGTACAACACGATTGACGCGGCTCTTTGGTATTTCGAGGCCGTGCGCCAATATTTTGAAGCCACCCAGGATCTGCAGCTTGTGAACAAACTCTTTCCCGTGCTGGCCGTCATCGTGGATGCCCACGTTGCGGGAACTCTTTACAACATCAAGGTGGACCCCGCCGACGCGCTCTTGTATGGCGGCAGCCCGGAAGTCCAACTCACCTGGATGGACGCGAAGATCGGCGACTGGGTCGTCACCCCGCGCATCGGGAAGCCCGTGGAGATCAACGCGCTCTGGATCAACGCGCTGAACACGATGGCAGAGATTGCGCGCCGGCTTGCACGCCCGGCCGAGGGTTATCTAAAGCTGAAACAGAAGGCGGAGAAAAATTTTCAGAAATTCTGGAATCCCGCGCGGAACTGTTGCTTTGACGTAATTGATGCGCCGGGGGTCGGCGTTGACGCTTCCCTGCGGCCCAATCAAGTGTTTGCCGTGTCGTTGCCGGTTAGTCCGCTTACCCGCGCGCAGTCCAAGGGTGTTGTGGATACGCTGGGGCGCGAACTGCTCACTTCCTCCGGCCTGCGCAGCCTGGCGCCTTCGGAGCCCGGCTACCAGGGCCACTACGCGGGCGGGCCCCGCGAACGCGATTCCGCTTATCACCAGGGAACCGTCTGGGCGTGGCTGCTGGGGCCGTTTGCGCTCGCCCATTACAAGATCTACAGCGACCGCGCGGCAGCGCAGAGTTTGCTCGAACCCCTGGGAAGCAGCATCCAATCCGCTGGACTCGGCAGCATCAGCGAAATTTTCGGCGGTGATCCGCCGTTTCCCCCCGCGGGATGTTTCGCCCAAGCCTGGAGCGTCGCCGAGACCTTTCGCGTCTGGGAATTCCTGGCCGGGCAACCGTACAAATCAGCCTAGAAGGAGTTAGCGAGGAACCCTCGAATTGACCCTGCAGACAGATGTTGTAGAGACCGCCTTCCGAGGTGCGCATTTTTGCACCCCGAATGGTTCTACGGGGCGGTCCGTTTCTTGCCATTGTAGCGGCCGCCTTCTGAGGTGCGCAGTTTGCACCCCGGATGGTCTTGCGGGGCGGGCGCCTTTGTCCGAAACGTTCAGCCCTCTTATTCCTCACGAATCGGTCCCCGCAATTCACACCGCGCTGCCCATCGAATTTCAGTCAATCCTTCTCTGTTGCTGAGAACCAGGCCTTAGTCCAGCCGCGGCGCCGGCTCGTAAAGCTCGATCAAAACTTTTCCCGCGTCGGGGGCGGGGACCAGGAAAAAATTCACGCGTGTGCCATCGGCTCCGAGACGCGTGTCTGGATAAACCGCCTGCACATTGAATTTCGTCTTCAAAATCTGCGTCGCCCGGTCCACGTTGCTGCAGAGATACTCGATCTGCTGAATCCCTTCCCCGAATTTTTTCAGGAATTTTGCGATCGCCCCGCCGCCTGCCGGATCTTTGGTGGTCAAAACGTCCATCGAGAGCCCGCCCGGAAAGTGCAGTTCAAATTCCAGCGCATCCTGGTCCGGTGGCACCTCCGAAAGCCGGGGCAACCCGGCCGCTTCATGGATCTGCTCAAACCGTTCGTGGGTCACGGCGAGCCCGATCGTCACCTTGGGCTCGTTGCCGTTCAGCAGCGCCGCCAGCTCTTCGTCGCCCCACCAGGGATAAGCGGCATGGTCGGCCAGCGCCCGGCCCGTCTTGTAAATCTCTGTGGCGGAAACGGCCCGTGTCTCCGAATCCCCGGAAGACATACCCTCAATCGCCCGTTGCATAAGCTCGTTCATCAGTTCACCTGAATCAGATGCATGAAATCAGTCCAAGACATATTAACCTGTTCCCGGCTCTTTCTTCTTCACCGGACACGTCAGGACGGATATAAGCATGGCCAGCAGCAGAATTCCCCCCACCACGCCGAGCGACAGCACCACCGAAATGTGCACCCAGGGATCGGCCACCATCTTTCCCCCGATGAAAATCAGCACCAGCGCCAGCCCGATGCCAAGGTAGTGGAAGTAGTCCAGTACATCCGCCAGCAGGAAATAAAGCGCCCGCAAGCCCAGTATCGCGAAAACGTTGGAGGTGTAAACAATGAACGGGTCGCGCGTGATGCCAAATATCGCCGGGATAGAGTCCACCGCGAACGTCACGTCCGTGATCTCCACGATCAGCAGAACCAGCAGCAGCGGTGTGGCAAAAAGCCGCCCTCCTTCGCGGAGGAAGAACCGTTGATCCCGGTATCCCGAAGTGACTCGCAGGTGCGAGCTGGCAAAACGAAAGATCGGGTTCTTTTCGTAGTGAACCTGCTTTTCTCGTTTCCACATCATGTGCAAGCCCGTGTACACCAGGAACACGCCAAACGCCGGCAGTATCCACTGGAACCTGGCGACCAGCACGGCGCCCGCCCCGATCATGATGCCCCGCATCATCAGCGCCCCAAGAATTCCCCACGCCAGCACCCGGTGCTGCACCGCCTCCGGCACCTGAAAAGCCCGGAAAATCACCAGAAACACAAACAGGTTGTCTACACTGAGCGCCTTTTCAATCACGTAGCCAGTGAAATATTCCAGCCCGCGTTGCGATCCATACCAGTGCCACACGCACCAGCCAAAGCACACTGCCCCTGTAATCCACAGCGCGCTGCCAAATGCCGCCTCGCGAAACGTGATTTTGTGGGCTTTGCGGTGGAAGACCCCCAGGTCCAGGGCCAATGCGATAAGGACAAATAGATTGAACCCGACCCACAGGATGGGGCTGCCCATGGCTTCAGGATAACGCAGTTCAGGGATGCGTTGAGTCTAAGTTCTGCCCGCTTGGATTGGTTCCGTGCAGGTTGGACCCGTTCAAATTAGAAAGCACGAGTTGCGTTGGCGCACCGGACTGCACCGTCACCGGCACGTCCCAGACCACTCTCCGGTCGCCCGCGGCCGCGTCCAGGCCGAGAGTGCTCACCCAGTAGTTTCCCGCCGGCAGTCCTCTGACCCCCATGTGCCCGTCGAGATCCGTGTCGCCTTTCGCCGCCATGTACCTGGTCTGCGCCAGTTCCGGTGCCAGTTGCGCCACCTTTTGCTTTTGCTCCTGCACCGCCTTGTCCCATTTGTATTTGGGATTCACACCGCCAAGCTCCGTTTCCATCCCTGCTATGGTTGCGGGGTGGGCTTCCACGAACTTCTTTGTCGCGGACATGTACTCCTGCTTCAGTTTGAAATATTTCGTGGGATTGGCTTCGGCGTCGGCTTCGCGGTATTTAGGCGTCGGCAAACCGTTCGTCACCCCGCCGCTGTTCGAGCGCTCATAGCCCGCAAAAAATTCCGGAACATTCATCACGTCGTCGGGAGTGATCAGCTTGTCCACGTCCGGGGCCGTCAGGTCGATGATCGAGTGCTGCTTCATCCAGGCCTTCAATTCCGGCGAAATCTTTAGGTCGTTGATGAAATCTTCGCGCGCTTGCAGGGGATATTGCGCCGCGGCTTCCTTCCAGATCTCCGCGTAGCTTTTCGTCAAAATGTAAAAAGTGAATTGCCTCACCGGCTCGGGATGCGCTCCCGTCGGTGAGATCCGCGCGGTCAGCTCCAGGGAGCCCGTCGCGCCTTGCCCAAAGCTCGCTTGCCCCAGCGAGAGGAGGGTGCCGAATAGCACCAGGAGAGTCATTCTGTATCGCATGGCCTCATCCTAGCAGAACGCGCCACGCCGTCTCCCAAAACAACCGGCCGCGTGTCCTAAACACACAATCCGGCTTTAAGCGCTTAGAAGAGTTGAAAGCGCGATTCGATCGTCACCCAGGTTGCCACTGCTTGCCGACGCGCGTCGCGAGCAGGTGCAAAATGCCATGCGCGGACCGCCTGCATCGCTTGTTCATCCAGTCCCATTCCCAGGCCTTTCACCAACTGAATGCGGGCAGCGTGGCCGTCCGCCCCGATCAGCACCCGTAGGGTCACGCTTCCCTGGAGCTTTGCCTTCCGCGCCTCGTCGGTGTAGGGCGGCTCGGGACAGTAAACGCAAGCGGCTTGAGAAACTACGTTTGCGTAGTTTCCTTCCGTGTCGCCGGCACCGGCGCCGTCCCCGTCGTCATCGCCCATTCCATTGCCGGGATGGTTGCCGATTCCCTGGCCTTTCTCCGCTCCCGCCGAATTACTGTCCTTGTTCATCCAGGGCAAGCCTAGATTGGTGACGGTAGGAACAGTGGCAGGAGCGTTCGGATCGAGCACCGCGGGCGCCACTGGCAATTCCGAGTGGTCGCTGTGCGGCAATCGTGGCGGTGCAAGAGGAATGGAAGAGGCCGGCGCCAGGTCGCCTTTGCGGGCAAGCTCCAACTCATTCGCGCTCCCGCCGCCGTGAAGACCCAAAGAGGGATTCCCCGATCTTGGTTCAGGAGGCGGAAAGAACTGGAGCGGATGGTCGGGGCCACCCAGCGGAATCGAATGAAGTCCTTGAACTTTTCCAGTGGTGGAGGCGAGGAGAACAAATAACCCTCCAACAATTGCCATATGCGCGATGGCCGAGATGCTCTGTGCGGAACCATATCGCGTGGAAGTCTCAATGCTCGAAAAGGCCGCCGCTGCCCGGTTCGCGGGGTGAAGACCTGCGTGCGGCATCGAAACGGCCAGACGAATATTCTCAATCACACGCCGCGGCCAACCCGAGGAATCATCGGAATTTCTGGATGCGAATTCGGGCACGGAGAAGGGCATAACGGATCTCCTTCTGTGGGGAGGCGACCGAGCAGAACGCCAGCCCGGAGCCGCTAGGATTGCATGTGAGAACGCAAATCCGTGCCTTTGGTTGCCCAGAAAAGAATGCACATCCCGCAACCCTTATTTAGCGATGGGCATTGACGGACCCCATGAAACGTGGAATCCTCATGCCATCCGATTCTTGCGGTCCCCGATGAAGACCTCGCCAAATCCCTCTGCCGGGTGATGAGCGATAGTAATGTGCGAGGATCTCCGAGCGTGGATGCTTAATTCTGGGTGAGTTAAAAGCTTCTAGTAGAGCCGGAACGTTACTTCAACCGGGGCTGATACCGCCACTGGCTTCCCGTTCGGCCCGAGGGCCGGTTTGCAGCGCCAGGTTCTCAATGTGTTGATCGTGGATTCGTCGAGCCCCAGGCCGGGACTCTTGACGACATGCGGATTTGTCACTCGGCCATCCGCAGTCACAACCACTTCCACCAGGACAACACCTGAATACTTCGCTTTGCGCGCTTCATCAGAATATGCTGGATTCGGTGCATAGTAACACGATGGCGAGCCGACGCCGTTTACGCCCGCACGGAACACCCCGCCGCCCGTGCCGCCCCCTTCACCGGGTCCCAATCCTCCGCCGGTGCCGCTTCCGATTCCCCCACCTTCGCCGGTCCCGATGCCGCTGCCGCCGCCCGTGCCGTTCGACATGTTTACAGTCGACTGCAACGGGTCACCCATGTTGGTGAGCGGTGAATTCGGCACTTTCAGGTCCGGTGGGCCAAGCAGCGTCGGATCCATGGCCAGTTTGGGGTTAGGATTCTTGATCACCGCGGTTGGCGCCGCAAATTGCGTCATCGCAAACCGGGGCGCTCTGCCCTTCGTCGGAGGCAAAGTGGAACGATCTCCCCCGCCGCCCCCGCCTCCAGCCTTGTTGGCTCCCGACGGTAGCTTCGCCAGATAGGGCGAAATGTCCAGCGGCGTCACATCCAGCTTGTTCTTAGCCTGGGTCGTGGTAGGCAGCATATTGGTGAGGAACGGAACAATCAGCAACGCGATGATGCAGGCATGCACCACCAGCGCAATCGCCTGGGTCCAGCCAAAATTCTCGTCCTTCGACCAGATATCTTTAACCTGGACTGGCTTGATCCCTGCGGGCATCACCGCACGGGTGGGAGAGAAAAATTCCTTCAACTGGCCCATGAAGCCGCCGAAGTTGCCACCCCAGTCCACTTCCAGCCGCTTGTTCACCGGCCCTTTGCGAACCTTGGGCCCCGACAGAAAGAATTTCAGGTTTTCGCTCAGGCCGGAACCAAACGAATTCTTGGTGAAGGGCACGTCGCTGCGTTCAATGATCTTGACCGGCCTCTCCATCAGGAACTGCTTCAGGTTCGACCAGAAATCATTCGGCATCAGGTGCGCGGGCGCGCCAAAATCAGGCAAAGCACTCCTGGGGACCGGAATCACTTCCTCTGGCCCCGTACGCTTGGGCTTCCGGATTTCGTCTGGCAGAAGGTTGATTGGACCCGGCACCGTTATCCCCTCTAGTAGTGTAGACGCGACTCTGCGCCAATCGGTTTACCGTAAAGCATATGATTCGCGCGGGCCGGGAAAGGTTGCGCTATCCCATCGGCTGACACAACTTCTCCAATATTGTAACATACGTAGTTACTTTGCTTTCCAAAGTTTCCCGCTATGCAACGCTGCCTGTTGACCCTCCAGATACACTGGAAGTGGCGGATTAGAAGGGACATTCGTTGACCGAATCCATGACTGAACCATTGGAACTGAAGAAAACACTGAACCTGCCTAAGACCGATTTTGCGATGAAGGCCAGCCTGCCTCAGAACGAGCCGAAACAGCTCGAGGCCTGGCAGGCGGCGAATCTCTACGAGCAGATTTTGGCCGCGCGCGAGGGCAAGCCTTCCTTCGTGCTGCATGACGGCCCCCCATACCCTACCGGCACGATTCACCTCGGCACCGGCCTGAACAAGATTCTCAAGGACATGATCGTCAAGTCCAAGAGCATGGCAGGGCATCGCGCACCCTACGTCCCTGGCTGGGATTGCCACGGCCTACCCATCGAAACGCAGGTGGAAAAGCAGTTGGGCGGAAAGGGCAAGGTTTCTCCGCCGGAGTTCCGCCAGATGTGCCGCGAGTACGCCACACGCTACGTCGAGCAGCACAAACGCGACTTCAAGCGCCTCGGTGTCTTCGGCCGCTGGAACGATCCCTACCTCACGATGAGCCATCAGTACGAAGCCACCATCGCGGGCGCCTTCCTGGATTTCATCGAAAAGGGTTACGTCTACCGCGGCCGCAAGCCCGTCTATTGGTGCATTCACGACAACACAGCCCTCGCCGAAGCCGAAGTGGAATATGAAGACCACACCAGTCCGTCCATCTGGGTGACGTTCAAGGTCGTCGGCGGAGGTAAGGGCGAAGCCGCGAAGATTGGCGCCGATGTTTCCGCGGTCATCTGGACCACGACGCCCTGGACCATCCCCCACAACCGCGGGTTGGCATTCCATCCGGACTTCGAATATGTGGTGATTGCGACGGAAAAGGGAAAGCTCTTGCTCGCCGCGGACCGCGTCGCCGGATTCCAGTCCGATTGCGGCATCAAGCAGGCCGACGAACTGGCCCGCTTCAAAGGCCGCGAATTCGAGGGGATGAAATTCCAGCATCCGTTCCTGCCAATTCAGGTGCCCGGATTGCTCGCGGACTACGTCACGCTCGATCAGGGCAGCGGCATCGTCCACACCGCTCCGGGCCATGGCGCGGACGACTTCAACTCCGGCCAGAAATATGGACTGGAGATTTACGCGCCGCTCGACGACAAGGGCGTCTACACCGAAGGCTTGCCCGAATACAAAGGCAAAGACGTCTTCACCGCGAATCCCATCATCGTGAAACTGCTGGGCGATCACGGCGCGCTTTTGGGACATCATCCCTACAAGCACAGCTACCCGCATTGCTGGCGCTGCCACAATCCCGTCATTTTCCGCGCCACCGAACAGTGGTTCATCAAGATGGATCAGGCGGCGCACGGAGCGAAGCAGACGCTGCGCCAGGAAGCGCTGGAAGAAATTCACCACGTGAAGTGGATTCCCGGCTGGGGCGAAGAGCGCATCTACGAAATGATCGAAAAGCGCCCGGACTGGTGCGTCTCGCGCCAACGCTTCTGGGGCGTCCCGATCATCGTGTTTTTCTGCGACGCCTGCGGCAATCAGTTGGATGATTTTGCGGCTCTTCGCAACGTCGTGAAGTGGTTCGAAAAGGAAGGCGCCGACGCTTGGTACAAGTACACGCCGCAAGAGCTACTGCCTCCGGGAACAAAATGCTCCTGCGGCACTGAAAAGTGGCGCAAGGAAAACGACATTCTCGACGTGTGGTTCGATTCCGGTTCCTCTCATCTTGCCGTTTTGAAAGGCAACGAGTGGCCGGCCGACGTGTATCTCGAGGGCCCCGACCAGTATCGCGGCTGGTTTCACAGTTCGCTCCTGATCGCCACAGGAATCCGCGACAAGGCCCCCTATCGCGGCGTCGTCACCCACGGCTGGACGCTCGACGAGCAGGGCCGCCCGATGTCCAAGTCTCTCGGCAACGTGGTTTTGCCCACCGAAATTTGCGACAAGTGGGGCGCCGACCTTCTCCGCCTCTGGGTCGGCTCGCAGGAATATCAGGCCGACGTGAAAATGAGCGAACGCGTGATGACGCAGCTCAGCGAGGCCTATCGCAAAATCCGCAACACGATTCGCTTCGCGCTGGGGAACCTGAACGACTTCGATCCTCTCCGCCACGCCGTCGCCAACGAGCACCTGGATGATCAGGATCGCTGGATGCTCGAGCGCACCGCCGACCTGGTGAAAAAATGCCGCGAATGGTATGCGGCGTATGAATTCCATCGCGTTTATCACGCAATCCACGATTTTTGCGTTGTGGACTTGAGCTCGTTCTACTACGACGTGCTGAAAGATCGCTTGTACACCAAAGCGGCAAATAACAAATCGCGCCGCTCCGGGCAAACAGCCGTATGGAAAATCACCAGCGCGCTGGTCCGAATGCTCGCGCCAATCCTGGTCTTCACTTCGGAAGAGGCCTGGAAATTTCTCCCCCGCGACCCCGAAGACCCCTCCAGCGTCCACATCGCGCTTTTCCCGGAGGAAGCCGAACTCCGCACGGGCTTTACTCCTGAAAAGGCCAACACCTGGGAAATGCTCGCCAAAGTGCGCGGCGAAGTTTTGAAGGCCTTGGAAGTCGCGCGCAATGAAAAGAAACTCATCAATTCCGGCCTGGAAGCGAAAGTTCTCCTCACTGCCGAACTGGAGCTGAAAGCCAAGCTGAAGCAGTATTTGCCTCAACTGCCCGGCCTCTTCATCGTCTCGCAGGTTGAACTCGTAAGCGCCGGCTCAGGCGAATACCGTTCGGAAGCTGTGCCGGGTCTTGAAATCAGCGTACAGCGGGCCGACGGAAAGAAATGCGACCGCTGCTGGAACTTTTCGGTTCACGTTGGCGAGAATTCCCGCTACCCGACGATTTGCGAACGCTGCAGCGAGGCGATCGCGGAAATTGAAGGCGCGAAATCATGAAGCGAAACCCCGCGCCTCTTCGCGTCGGCGGAAATTCCCGCTGCTGCCGGCCATGATCATTCCCGGCCGGATTCGATGGCTCTGGCTGACGCTGATCGTGGTGCTCCTGGACAGGGCATCGAAAGCCTGGATTGAGTCGCGCCCGCTCCCCTATTTTCCGCACGTGGTGATCCCGAACTGGTTCAGCATCATCCTTTCCCAGAATCCCGGCATCGCCTTCAGTTTTTTTTCGAACGGCCCCAGCATGGCGACTCGGGTGATTCTGATCGTGGGCTCGACGCTAATCATCGGGCTCATCGCATGGCTGCTGGTGGCCGCGCGCGATGCAACCGCCGTCAATGCCGCGGGCCTCGCGTTGCTGCTCGGCGGCGCAGCCGGAAATCTCACCGATCGCATCGTCCATGGCGCAGTCACCGATTTTCTGGAAGTCTGGGTACGCTTTCTGCCATTTCCCCTCTTCAATCCCTGGCCCACGTTCAATATCGCCGACGCCGGCGTAACCATCGGCGCCCTTCTTCTGCTCTTCGACGTAATTTTCCACCCCCAACCCCCAAAGCAAGGTTGACCGCCTGTAGCTCAGGCCTTCAGGCCTGAGGGTTTCCATAGGGACTCCAAGGCCCGATCAGGTGTTGGCAAATCCAACCGTCGAAGGGGTGACCCAGAGCGACCATTGAGTTGTACACTCTTCGCTTGATGCCAACGCCCCCGCTAAAAATCATCGTGACTCCCGAAGCAGTCGGTTTCCGCCTGGATCGCTTCGTTTCCTCCCACAGCCCCGAACTCTCGCGCACGCGAGTGCAAGAACTAATCGAAGCGGGCTTGGTACTCCTCAACGGCAAGCCCGCGAAAGATTCCCATAAAGTTCGCGCCGATGACGTTATCGAAGTCACCCCCACTCCACGCCCCGCGATGAAGGCCGAACCCGAGCAGATTCCACTCGACATTCTTTATGAAGACGACGACCTGATTGCGGTGAACAAAGTCGCGGGCATGACCGTCCACGCCGGCGCGGGGAATTCCCGCGGCACTCTGGTCAACGCGCTGCTCGGGCGCGGCCAGGCGCTTTCCCAAGGCGGCGATCCTCTTCGCCCCGGCATCGTCCACCGTATCGACAAGGAAACTTCCGGCATCCTGCTCGTCGCCAAAAATGATTTCGCTCATGCCAAGTTGGCGGACAGCTTCCGCGACCGCACCGTCCAAAAGACATATCTGGCCCTCCTGCAGGGCACCCTTGCAGAAGAGCAAGGCCGCATCGAACTTCCCATCGCCCGCGACCCCGTCCGCAGAAACCGCATGACCGCCAGGCGGGCCGCCTCACTGCCCAACGCTCGCGCGGCCCGCACGGACTGGCGGGTGCTCGCCCGAATCGATTCCACCACATTGGTCGAAGTGCAACTCCACACCGGCCGCACCCACCAGATCCGCGTCCACTTTTCCGCGCTCCGGCATCCCGTCGTTGGCGACACTCTCTACGGCGCTTCCGCACAATTGCAAGTGGGGAACTCTTCTTTGCCCGCGCTCGGCCGCAATTTTCTGCACGCTGCAAAGCTTGGCTTTCGCCAGCCCCGCATCGGCCACTCAATTCAACTCGTTGCGCCCCTGCCGCCCGAACTTCGCGCCTTCCTCCAGCAACTTGTCGCTGCGGCGGGCGAGTCTCCCGCGCTCATTGACGTTGCCCTCAAAGGGTTTCTATAATCGTTCAACATGCGACTCCGTCTCCTCGGGTTTTTTGTATCCATCGGTCTTTTGGGCAGCGCTTTGTTATTGGCCCAGCAACAGAATCCTTCGAATCCGCCCGCCGCGCCTCCGCCTCCGCCGCAAGAGCCGCTGCAAAAGAGCCAAACGAAAATCACCACCACGGTCAACCTCGTGGACGTCCTCTTCACCGTTCTCGATCGCCGCAACAAGCTTGTGCCTACTCTCGAGAAGCAGGACTTCAGAGTCTTGGACGACAATGCCGCTCAGGACATCCGCTACTTCAGCCGCCAGTCCGATCTTCCACTCCGCATCGGCATGTTGCTCGACACCTCAAACAGCATTCGTGACCGCATCAAATTCGAACAGGACGCCGCGAACAATTTTCTTTTCAGCGTGCTCCGTCGAGGCAAGGATGAAGCCTTCGTAATGACCTTCGACGACGAGCCCCAAGTCGTGCAGGCGTTCACTCCGGACACCGGCAAGTTGCGCGACCAGATTCTGCGCACCCGCGCCGGCGGTGGCACAGCCGTCTATGACGCGATTTACGATGCCTGCGATCAGGAACTTAGCCATCCTCCGCGCCCACCCGGCGACCAGCCCGACGTGGTCCGCCGCGTAATGATTCTGATCAGCGACGGCGAAGACAATCTCTCCACCCACACCCGCGCCGAAGCTATCGAAATGGCCCAACGCAGCAGCGTCGTGATTTACACCATCAGCACCAGCACCCAGTGGGTCACGCTCGACGATCCGAGCAAGGAACGCACCGGCAACCGCAAATACCATCTCACCGACGGCGACAAAATCTTGCAAGCGCTTGCCGAAGAAACCGGCGGCCGCGCATTCTATCCCTATCACGTGGACGATCTCGACCAGTCCTTCCAGGATATCGGCGACGAACTTCGCAATCAGTATTCGATCGCTTATAACCCCTCGACCCACGCGCTCGACGGCAGATATCATAAAATCCGTATCGATGTTCCCGAACACAAGGGCTACCAGGTGCGCGCCCGTAAAGGCTATTTCGCCCGCACCAACGTGGAACCCCTGAAACCTGCCGGAGCGGTGAAGTAGGCAGGCTTTTCTCTGGATTTTTTTGAACTTCGGCTGCCGGCGGGAATCTCGCTTACTTGCTGGTGTCTTTCAACAACACTACATCCGATTCCGATTCTCCGCGTTCGATCGCAATCTGCGACCCCTCGGGCGAATACTTGAAGCGCAAGATTTTGTCGGCATTAAAGTGGGTAAGCGGCTTGGCGGCGGAGCCGTCCAGCGATTGCGCCCACAGGTTGTCCACGCCCTTTTCCCTCACCATATAGACCACCGCTTTTCCGTCCGGCGAAAACGCCAGCCCCTCTTCGAGCGCTCGCTGATCCATGTCGTGATAGACCATGTGATGCGATTCCGTTGAGTCCAACCGCAGCATCAGTTTATGATCCAGTTCCCGAACTTCGAGTGAAGCCACTTGCGTACCGTCGGGGGAAAGCGCGTAATGTCCCAGCGAAAAGCTCACGATCGTCTGCGGCGATCCGCCATCGATCGGGACGCGCTTCAGGTAATGGCTGTCGTTGTTGTCCACGTAATAGACCCAGCGGCCGTCCTTGGAACACGTCGGGGCATGTTCGCTAAAACCCGAAGTCAGTGGGCGCTGGTCGCTGCCATCGATATTCATTCTCCACAGATTTGACGATGCGGCGCTTGTGCGTGCCAACTGCCGGAAAACGACGTAGCGGCCGTCGCCACAGGCGGATACCTGGTCCGCGATATGTTTGTTGTCCGAGAGAAGAATCTTTTCCCCGCCGTTCATGCTCACGATCTTGATGTCACCGGACTGCGGCAACACCAGCTTGCCATCCGCTGTCCAACTCCAGCCCCAGATCGGCCGGCGCGAACTCAGCGGCACCACCGTAAGCTTGTCCGGCTCGCCGGCGGGGGCGACGCCGAGATCGAATCGCAGACTGCTCTGGATCGCGGCAAGCGTCTTGCCGTCTTTCGAGATGGTCTGTTCGCCGTAGTTGTTGGTGTCGGCGGTGAGTTCGCGGAATTCGCCCCCGGGGTAACTCACAAACCCCAGGTGCGTCTGCAAATGCCCGCTGCCCAGCTGAGAACTGTTGACGATCAGGCCCGAACCGTCCGGAAGCCATGTGGGCACATAGAAAACCTGGTCCGCGGAGGCCGCCACGGTTTGCGCTTTGCCGTCGGAAGCATTCACCGCCGAAAATCCGCCGATGGCGTCGCGTGACGGTTGCACGATGGGGATCAGAATAATCTTGCCGTCGGGCGACCACGCCGGCACATAGCTGTCGCTCTTCAGTTCCTGCCCGCTGAAAATGGCCCGCTCGATGGTTCCGTCGCTCTTTGCCAGCAGCAGATCCCACTTCGGCGAATCGTGCAGTTGGCGCAGGAATGCAAAATGTGCCCCGTCCGGCGAAAATGTAATGGGGCTGTCGACGTCCTTCACCAGAACCGTTGGTGTGCCGCCCAATACTGACGCGCGATACAGCACCGACATGCTCTCTTCCGCTTCTTCACGCCTCAGAAAATAGATGTAATTGCCATCCGGCGAAAAGCGCAGGCTTTCATAGAGCGCCGCCGCGGGTTCCACCACCTCTTTATTGGTTTCCGTCGGGATGTGGTGCAGCCACAGCGACTGCATTCCTTTTTCCTCAAGCGCCTGCAGCAGGTATTTCCCGTCGGGAGAAATCGCCGCCTGCGAGATGTGTCCGTTGTTCGAAACATTCTCGATGCTGAATTTCTCGAACGGCAGATGCTTGTTCTTCTGCACGAATGTGTACCCGCCGTAAGCTGCGGCCGCTGCAAGCACCGCGACGACGGCGAGGATCGCCCCGGTTCCCAATTTGTTCTGGTTCGCGGCTTCCACCAGCACCGTGCTGCTGATCGGCTTGTGCGCGGCGCCGGATGATTTTGCCGCCGCCTGCGCGGCGCTCACGCTCGCGCGGCTCGCGGCGACGCTCGAATCCGACGGTGGCCGCCCCGGCTCCAGTTCCCTCAGCAGGCGTTTCAGGTCCGCCCGCAACTCCGCCGCCACCTGGTAACGCATCTCCCGGTCTTTCTCCAGAAGCTTGTTGATGATTCGTTCCAGTTCCGCCGGGATGTCGCTGTTGAAGTGCACCGGCGAAACCGGCGCCGCGTGCAGGATGTTCCCGAAAATCACCGCGCTCGTCGATCCCTGAAACGGGTGCCGTCCGGTCACCATTCCATACATCACCGAGCCAAGCGAAAAAAGATCCGTGCGCGCGTCCAGAGCCTCGCCTCGCGCCTGCTCCGGAGACATGTACACCACCGTCCCCACCGTCGTTCCCACGCTCGTCTGAAAAACGGTTTCCGAATCCGCCAGCGTGTCCTCGGATGGGCCTCCCTCCACTTCCATCAACTTCGCCAGGCCGAAATCCAGTATCTTGGTGGTCCCGCGGTTGGTCAGGAAAATGTTCCCGGGCTTGATGTCGCGGTGGACGATTCCTTTTTTGTGCGCGGCATCCAGCGCGTCCGCAATTTCGATGCAAACCTCCACGCAGTGCGAGATCGGCATCGTGCCCCGAGCCAGCACTTTGTCGAGCGATTCGCCTTCCAGCAGTTCCATCGCGATAAAGGTGCGCCCATCGCACTCTTCGATCGCATGTACCGTGCAGATGTTCGGGTGATTCAGTGCCGACGCCGACCGCGCTTCGCGGAGAAAACGCTCCATCGCTCCCGCATCGTGTCCCGCGCTCTCTTTCAGGAATTTCAGCGCCACGCGCCGCCCGAGCTTCGTGTCCTCCGCCTCGTACACCAATCCCATGCCGCCCGCTCCCAGTTGGCGAACGATTCGATAGTGGGCGATTTTGTCCTGGTTCATTGGGGGTAGTTGATGATGGTTCTTGGCCGCACTGAGATACTAGCCAAGCAGTTGCCTGTGGTCAATCGGTGATGGAGAGGGAAAAGCGGGCTGGTTAGCCTTTGGGCGCGTAATAGCCTTTGCGGGCAAGTACTTTCAGGTCGTGATTGTCCACGTCCAGCCGAATTTTCCGAAACTTCCCGTCCCGCGAATTGTTCGTCGGGTAGTACCCCAGCGTGTACTGGCTGCGCAGTTCCTCGGAAATCTGGTCGAAAGCTTCTTCCAGCTTTTTTTCCGAGCTGACATAAATCACGCGCCCTCCCGTATCATCCGCCAGCCGCCGCGCCACGCCGCCGTTCCCGCCATAGCGCGGATCGGCCACCAGCAGCACGTGAATCACCGTGTCCGTCCTCTGCGCGGACTCAATTGCTTCCTCCAATTTCACCTTGCTTCCCTCATCCTGCGCGTCGGTAACAATCACGATCGCTTTGCGCCCCGCCTCGCCATTCAGCTTTTCCCCGCACGCCAGATAAATCGCATCATAAAGCGCCGTGCCGGTCATATTCCCGGAACCCACCGGCCCGGGGTTTCCCGCAATGTATCCTCCACCAGGAGTATTGATCCGCGCCTTGTTAATCGCCCGATCCAGGATCGAACGGTCATCCGTAAAATCCGATAGCAGGTCCACGTCCGTGTCGAACGAAATGATCATTGCCTCATCGCCCTTGCGCAAGACGCGCCGCACGAATCGGCTGCCCGCTCCCTGAATGGCGCCAAGCATGTTCTGCTCGCTTCCGGACGTATCCAGCAGCAGCCCCAGCGTAATCGGCATCGTCATTTCCCGCGAAAAGAACGCGATCTTCTCCTCGTGGCCATCCTCGGAAATTTTGAAGTTCTCCTGCTTCAGGTCCGTAACCACGCGCTTGTTCTTGTCGCGCACGGTTGCGAACAGGTTCACCAGGTTCACTTCCGCCTTGATCGTCGGGGTTTGCCCCTGCGGCACTGCGGGAGCTGCCAGAGCCAACGCCGCGCCGCAGGCCAGCGCCTGCACGCCCAACCTGTTCCAAACTCGCATCTTCGCGCTCACGGATTTCACTGTTTCCCGGTATCCTTAATTGAGGTCTTGGTACGGCGAGGGGTTGCTGCTTTTTACTGGTCCTGTGCCCCACGCCCTGGGTAGCGTCATTCGATACGATGCAACCTACTGGCCTGCGGGATGCGTCGAAAGCTCGACAGCACCTGAGTTCACACTAGCCCGGGAAAGTTTGGCCCTAACAACATGAATTGTCCACGAAAAAGCGCGTTTTTCGCTGCCGCACCCATGCTTGGCCTCCTTGCCGCGCCCCTCTTGGCGCAGGATCCTGCGCCGCAAAAGCCGGCCACTCCACCTGCCGCGCAGGAACCCAAACCTGCCGATAAGCAACAGGGACCCGCACCGATCCGCATCACCACCTCCACCGTCGTTGTGCCCGTCACAGTGAAAGACCGCAACGGCAACCTGGTGGCGGACCTGCGCAGGGACGAATTTCGCGTTTTTGAAGACAATGTCGAACAGGAAGTTACGCGGCTCTCCGTGGAAACCTTTCCGCTCTCACTGGTCATCCTTATCGACAACGATTTGAAGCGCAAGGACGAGCAGCAGGTTGACCCCAGCCTCGCTTCCATCGTCGGCGGCCTGAGCACCAGCGACGAAACAATTATTTGCCGTTTCGACCAGTTCTTCCATGAAGGAACGGGCTTCACCAAGGATCAGGACAATCTTCTTACCGAACTCAAGCGCACCACTCTCTCCTCCGAACCCTCCGTCGCGCCCCCCGGCGGCCCATTCAACGGCCCAACCATTAACAACGCGCCCGCACCAGGAGCTCCGCCGAATCCGGCCGGCCTCCAGGCCATCAAGGGCCAACCCACGAAGGCCCTGGACGATGCGGTTTTTGCGGCGGCCGATCTGCTCAAAGATCGCGATTCCCGCAAGCGTCGCAAGGTGATCCTGCTGATCTCCGACGGCCAGAACGGCGCAAAGTTCAACACCCACAGCTATGACGAAACCAAGGCGGAGCTCCTCCGTCAGGGCATCAGCGTCTACAGCGTGGCCACCGGCAGTTCCTACTTCGAGCGCAAGTTCAACCGCCTGGTCAACTACTCCCACGATACCGGCGGCGACATCTACTACGGCGCGAAGCAGAACGCTTTCTCCGAATTTTATACGCGCATCACCGAAGAGGCCCGCAACCAGTACACCTTGACCTATTCGCCCAAGGGCGACCGCAAGGTGGACTACCACTCCATCGAAGTGCGCGTTCGCCGCGACGGCCTGACCATACTCGCCCGCCAGGGCTATTACGGCGGCACCTTCACCGAAACTTCCAAATAATCCACCAGGGTTGCGCCGGCTGCAGCCCTCTAACCCCACTTGAAGTCATCTGGTAAATGGTTTTCCGGGGGTCGGAGCTTCAGCTCCGACATTGGAATTCGGGAAAATAGGGCTTTAGCCCCTGAGGACATGGTTCGATCAGCCGAACCCCAAGTATGAAATAGTTTTTTGGCTGTTTCGTTGATCGCCCAAGGAAGTCAGATTGAAGCCCCATCATCGCGATTTCCGCCCAACACCGCGAAATTTTCTTGACACTTGCCGCCAGCACCCGTATAGCAGTTGCAGCGGGCAGCACCGCGAATCTTTCGTTTCGCTTGCCTGCGTCCTTAACGACTGACCGAGACAAGGAGAACTGCATGGCAAAAAAAGCCAAGAAGGCCGACAAGAAATCCCCGAAAAAGGCCAAGTAACCCAGGCCCGATCCAAATTCGGTTTTGCAAAGGCGCCGCGGCCCTCCGCGGCGCCTTTTTTGCAGTTAGACAATCCAGGTCCGGGTATTCAGTTTGCGGCTGCTGCGGCCGATCCACCAAGATCCAGCTGGAACACGGTCTGATCGCTCAATACGACCAGCAGGCGCCTTCCGTCGGCTGAGAATCTTTTTGTGGCGATGGGTTCCGCAAAGAAATACTCGTTGGTGCGCTGGAGCGCATTCAGGTCGAACACGCGCAAATGCCCTTGGCCGTTTTCCAGTGCCAGGAATTTTCCATCTCTCGATAACCGGGGCCGGTCACCAAACCACTTTTTCTTTGGTTCACCCGTCGCGATGGAATAAAGGAGTACACGGTGCTGGTTATCCACGATCACGAGCGAATCTCCGGCCAGATTCCAGTATTCGGGGGAAAACGAGTATTTACCTGTCGGAAGAAATACCCCTCCCGTGTTTTTTCCGCTCCGTGCGTCCACGATCTGGAAAAAATAATCGGAATCATTGAGATTTGTTTTCGGCAGGCGGTTGAGGAGGTTCGCGTCGTGGAGAGTTTCCTCGGCAAGGCCTGCGGCCCGGGCATTCCAGGCAAGAAGGATCTTTCCGGATTCCGGGGAGCCGCCGATTCCCGGGCCTCCCTTCGGAAAACTATGCGACCACAACGGAGTCATCTGAGTCGTGTCCATTGCTTCCACGTCAACGGGTTGATTCTTGCCGCGTGATTTCTCGCCGAATTTCAGACGGAGTATCGTGTTGCCGAAAAAGCGCGCATCTTCATCATCCTTCACCGGGTGTGTACTGGTATGGTTGTTCTGAGGATTTACAATCGCAAACTCGCGGTCCAATTTTCCAAACTTGGGGAAATCAAACAGCAAGGAGGAACCTTCGGTGCAGGCGGCGTTCTGGAAGTCGCGAACGTGCAACAAACGTTCACCGGTGAGCGTGTCCCAGACGGCGCCGCGCGTTCTGGTAGAGAAGCCGATCCAGTGGAGATCGGGCGATGCCACCGCGGCTTGTAAACTGCCCAGTTTCCCGAGGGGGAGCTGGAGAATCCACCTGGCATCGTTTTCGCCAATCTTGAAGATTCCGACTTCCCCATTGATTTTTTCGCTCACCCCCACCTCTCCCCAGACATCCATTGCCGGGATTCGGCCTGAAAAAATCACGCGTTTCTTCTCCAGGTCGAGGAGGCCAACGGGACGGTCCAGAAAAGGCCGTACGAGAATATATTTCGGATTTCTCGAGGAGAATAAGGTTGTTTCGCCCAGCGGGACATGATCGATCACTTTGCCCGAAGGGAACTCCACTACTCGCGATTTTGTGGGAGCGTGTTCGTCAATGCCGACAATCTGATCCGGGCGGATAAATGTGAACGAGTGGGCAATCGCGCCGTGGAGCGCTCCCGATACATTGATTTTCTCTTTCGTGCGCAGATCGAGCGCCGCGTTTTCGCCGGTGCGGGAAGAAGCGACAAAATAGCGTGCGTCCGGAGAAAATCGCATGGTGATCACTTCCCGATGGGTCGTTAAGAACAAAAACTTGAACAGGTCATCGAAACTTCTCATGCCTGGATCGAAATCGAAGAAGTTTCTTCTTTCCAGCAGCTTTGCCCCGGTTGCCACGTCGAACAGCAATAGGCTCATGTCATCCTGGAAACATCCCAGGAAACGCGCATCGGGAGATAACGCGGATTGGCGACAGCCTTTCATGGCCGGGACGTCGGCCACGCTAGTCTGCTCTCGCCGATTGATGTCCCAGATTTCCACGCGAAGACCGGTGCTGAAGAAGACGACGCTGCGTGAATCGGGAGAAAACTGCGCTTCTTCCGCGTCCGGCGCGTCAATCCGAAAAATGAACTTCAATGGATCCCTGGTCATGACGTAGATGCCGCCATCGTCCTGTGCAATCAGGTATTTTCCATCGTTGCTGAAGTGGAAGAAATTGATGTCACCGCGCAAGGGATCATTCAGGTGCTTGCGCATTAAGACTCCGCCGATATTCTCGGCATGCCCGATTCCCCGGTAGCGCAGCACCGTGGCCTGCCAGCTCTTGAACGCGGCAGCCTGCTCCACCGGCTGGCTGGCCACGCAGGCCGGCGGCAGGGTCGACTGGTCCTTCAGTAGTTCCCGCAATCGTTTGGAGTTCGCTTTGGTTGCCCCGAACAGCTCGGTCAGCCAACTTCCTGTGTTCCCCTTTGTCTCTAGCAGCCGATCGACAAAATCGGGAAAGGCGCGCGGAGAATAGCCTGCCCGGGCCACAGCTTGGAGGCCCAGCTGGTCGGCAATAAGCTGCGCCCGGTCACTCTCCTTGGAAGAACTGGTAGACGCTTTTTTCAGCCGGGAGGTCTCCACTACTTGGTTGTAGCGGTCGAACAGATTTTCGTTTTCGGGCAGGCTGGTAATTCCCAGGACGTTGCGAAACAACTTCGAAACATCAGCGGCCTGTTCTCGCGCGACGAGATGGCCCAATTCGTGTCCGAGGAGACTTGCCAGCTCGTTTTCGTCCTTGAGGAAAGCCACCATTTTTCGTGAAACATAGATGCGGCCGCCGGGAATGCCGAACGCCTGGATCTCCGGGTTGTCATAGAGGAAGAATCGATAATGCAAACCGCTGTCTGGCAATTGCGCGGCTACGCGGGTGCCCACACGGGTCAGGTAGCCGGTGAGGCTCTCATCGTCGATGACCTGGTACTCGCTGTTGAGTTGTTCGGCGTAAATTTCGCCAAATTCCGTTTCCTGACGAGGCGAGAAGATGATGCTTGTGTCGGGAGGAGGAACCTGCATCGCAGGGCAACCATTCTGGGCATGGGCAGCAATACAAAAAGAAAAGAACAGAACCGCGAGGGAGAGTCGTCGCATGGGCCTTTTTAGATACGGCTTGGATTACGTGCCGCTGAGGGTAACACTCGGAAGTCGAAACTTCAATCGGCGGGAAGGGAACTTGCCCGCCCGGCTCCTTCGACGCATTTTTTCATTTTGGGAAAAAGCGCATTCGAATCCCGAAAGCTAACCGCTTGCGTTTCAACATATGTGGGCGTCCGTTCGAATGTTTAGTAACTATTGAATAAACCTTCAAGTAATACTTTAAATGTCGGCGCGCCGACATTTTCGCCTCGACGCCCTCGTCTAATCGGCCCTATCCGCCGCCGAGGGATTCCTCGTGGGCCGGGCAGATTGGCTTGTAGGCGCAGCCGCGGCAGAAGAAGCCGGGCTTCGCGGGAAAATTTCCAGCGCGGATGTCGGCGGCGGTTTCCTGGACGGTGGCTTCGGCTTCGGCGATCTGCTTGGAGTCGCGCGTGGTTTCCTGCCGCTGGTTGTTCTGCAGGTAGTGGAACACGAGACGCGTGGGATTCCACTCGAAAATTTCTTTGGCGGCAAGCGCGTAGACGCTGAGTTGCAAATCCTTGCGGGCGTCGGCGTCTTTTTTCGGCTTGCCGGTTTTGTAGTCCACGATTTCCACGTCTTTGCGGCCCAGCGAATTCACCTGGTCCATGCGTCCGGTCAGGATCACGTTGTTTTCGAGCGGAAGTTCAAAGCCTTTTTCCTGCTCGAGGATGTCCGGCGGGTCCTGCAACATCGCCGCGTGGAAAACTTTCAGCTGCTCCAGGCCGTCTTTTTTGTACTCGCCTTCCTGGTATTCATCTTCATAGCCCACGCTGGTCCACTCGGTTTCGTAGATGCGCTGCACTTCGTCGAACGGCAGCTTCACGCCTTTTTTCAGCTGCTCGAGAAAGCGCTTGATCGTGGTGTGGATCACGCTTCCGAAGCTCAGCATCGCGCGCGGGCCTTCTTTTAGCGACCACAAATAACCGAAGGCGTATTGCTGCGGGCATTTTTTGTAATTTACGACGGCGGACGAGCTGAGTTTGAGCGGTTCAGGCGATGCGGGGTGGAATTCCTCCGCCCACTTGGCGATGCGGGAAAAGATTTTCGGAGGAGCTTCGTCTGCGGGGAAAAGTTCGCCGCTCATGGGGTCCGATGGTTTGTCGGTTTCGGGCCTCGGAGGTTTCCGCTTGGGCGCGATTTGCCGGACGTCGCGGCGCTTGATCGAGGGATCCATCAGGATGTCTTCGATGAAGACAGGCACCTTGCCGCGCTTCTCGCGCACTGTGGTCATCGTGAGGCGGTCTTCGGCCCGCGTCAGCGCGACATAGAACAGCCGCCGCTCTTCCTGAATGTGAAAGTCGCCCTCCGGCAACTCTTCCTTCATCAAGCGGTCGGGAAATTCAAACAACGGCGAGCGATTGCGAGCGGGAAACGCGTTGGAGTTCACGCGCAACAGAAAGACGTGGGGGAACTCAAGGCCTTTCGCGCCGTGCACGGTCATCAGTTGCACGGCATCGCCGGGAGCGTCGTCTTCGAGGCTAAGCGTGCCGCCCGCCTGCTCGAAATAATCCAGGTATTCCAGAAATTCCGGCAGCGCGCGCGTTTCGCTTTTTGGCTCCCAGTCCTTCATGAATTGCCCAAGCTGGTTCACGTATTTGCGATCCTGCGTGCCTGCCCGTTGCGGCACCTCCAGCCACTCGATCAGGTCGCCCAGGATTTCGCGTGCGGAGCGGCGGCGCATCGTTTTGCGCTGCTCGGTCAAGAATTCGATCAGCGTTTTGAACGCAGCGGACGACGGATCAAACGGCAGCTCGCTCTGCGGCGCCTGCAGAGTGTTGTATAGAGCCGTGCCGCGTTTCTTGCGGGCGCGCTCGGCAAGCCGCACCAGATCTTCGGCGGTCATATGCCAGGCGGGAGCGGAGAGCACGCGGGCGCAGGCGATATCGTCGAACGGTTTGGCAATCAACCGGAGATACGCCAGGACGTCGCGCACGAGGGGATGCTCAAGGATCGAAAGCTTGCTGATGACGAAGGGAATTCTGCGCTGCGAGAGCTGTTCGACCAGATGATCGCGATGCGCGTGCTGGCGATAGAGCACCGCGAAATCTTTCCAGCGGCGCCCCGCGCCGTGAAGCCGCTCGAGTTCGTCGGCCACCCACGCCGCTTCGTCTTCAGCGGATTCCATTTCGACGATGCGGATCTTTTCGCCTTCCGCTTTGTTGGCCTGCAAAACTTTTTTGGGGAATTCGGGGCTGACCTCGTTCATGCCGATGGCTTGCGTCGCCACTCGCAGGATGTTCGGCGTGGAGCGGTAGTTGTCCATCAGCGCCACGCGAAATGGTGTGGAATCCTCGCCTTCTTTCCACCCCGCGAAGCGCTGCAGGAAAAGCTTGAAGCTGCCGAACGAGGCCCCGCGGAAACGGTAGATGGCCTGGTCGTTGTCGCCAACAACCACGATGTTGCGGCGCTCGGCGGAGAGCAGGTGCAGAAGTTCGAGTTGCGCGATGTTGGTGTCCTGAAATTCGTCCACCAGGATGTGCTTGAAGCGCTCCTGCAACTGGCGGCGGCGCGCAGGATCGTTTTTCAGCAAGGTCACGGCTTCGGTAATCAGGCCGTTCAACGCCACCGCTTTCTTTTCGCGCAGAATTTCTTCGCTGGCCCGATAGGCGCGCGCGATTTCCTGCTGTAGCGCCACTTGCTCGGCGCGTTCCTTGAAAGTGTCTTCGTCAAGACCGGACTTTTCCTCCTCGAGTTCCTTCGCGAGAAGATCGGCAAACTTCTGGTAATCGTCACTGGAAACCAGCTCGTCCTGGCAGCGCGAAAAGAAGTGGATAAAATCGCTCAGGAATTGGCCCGGTTCAGCAAGGCGCCGGTATTTATCCAGCCTTAGCCGCGCTAAATTGCGCCGCAATAAAATCCAATGATCCACATCTTCCAGTGGCAATAGATTGGGATTCACTTCCTTCAGGATTTTTTCGCAAAAGGAATGGAAATTCGCGATTACTACATCTTTACCGCGTTCGCCGATGCCTTTGGTCACGCGAATTCTCAACTCGGCGATGGCTTTTTTGGTGTAGGTGAGCGCAAGAATATTTTCGCCCAGCAGGGAATCGTCGGATTCCAGCAGGTGACGGATGCGTTCGGTGATGACGTGTGTTTTGCCCGTGCCCGCGCCGGCGATGACCAGCAGCGGCCCGTCGCCATGCGTGATCGCGCGCCGCTGCGCGTCGTTCAGTAGCAGCCCTCCGCTTTCCGGCTGCCCCATTTCAAAAAGTGTCTTGGCCATCGCTTCAGCAGGGTAACGCCTTTTGCGGCGAAGGGGAAGCGAAGGGCAAACTTGCCGCCAAAATTACCGCCAACGATTTCAGAACTATCGTTGCGAGGCCTGGCCGGAGGCGACCCTGGCGTTGAAGTCGGCGGACTTTTTGCGAGGCACGGTGACGGCGGTCCACTGGCCGGATTGCGCGGCAAAATGTTTGGCGAGGAAAGTGATCTGTCCGACGTGATAGGAATAGTGGGCGATCTGGCGATTGATGGCCTGCATCACGGAGTGTGGCTCGGTGCGGATGGTGACGGTGCGCGTCACATCCTCCTCGCATAGCGCATCCAGCGCGTCGAAGAGATATTTCCAACCGGACTCCCAAAGCTCCATCAATTCGGCGCGCGACTTTGGCGGCGCTTCGAATTCGGTGTCGCGATTGCGGTCGGGCTTTTCGCCGTCGGTGGTCAGAAAATCTCTCCAGCGCGAGCGCATGTTGCCGGACATGTGTTTCACGATGACGGCGATGCAGTTCGATTCGGTGTCGAGTTCGGTGAACAGTCCTTCGTCCGGACACTGTGCGAGCGCGCGTTCGGCAAGTTTCTTGTAATAGCGAAACAGCTCGGTGGAGTCTTTTATATACGAGGTGGTCAGTTCGTGAGCCATGAGGACATTCTGTGCTTTGCGCGCGCTGTGTCAACCGCGGGGTGCCTGTAATAAGTGAACCATTTTGGCCGTATAGAAGTATGAGGTGGTGAAAGGGCGGGGAAGCGAGGCTGACAAAAACTCCTTGACTTTCGCTTTTTATTTGCCTACGATGTTGGCCGCCTCAATATTGCCTTCCGCAAAGGAGACCACCGCTATGACCATTGGACAATCACTGCTTGGCGAATTCGACCAAGAGATGGCCGGGACTCGCAAAACGCTTGAGCGCCTGCCCGACCAGAAGTGGAATTGGAAGCCTCACGATAAATCCGGCACCGTCGGTTGGCTTGCCGGCCACATCGCCACCATGCCCGGGTGGATCACGATGACCATGCAGACGGAGAAATTTGATTACGCGCCAGTCGGCGGCGCACCGTACGAGCCGCCGAAAATGGAGAACCACCAGCAAATCCTCGCTGAATTCGACAAGGGCGTGGCCGAGGCCCGCAAAGCGATCGCGGGCGCGAGCGACGCGGACATGATGAAAGATTGGACGCTGCAGGCCGGCGGGCAGACCATTTTCACGATGCCTCGCGCCGCTTGCCTTCGCAGCATGATCTTCAATCACATCATTCATCACCGCGCCCAGCTCACCGTCTATTACCGACTGCTGGGCGTACCTGTTCCCGGTTTGTATGGACCGAGCGCAGATGAATCGCAGTCTGCTGCGGACGCTGCTGCTAATTGATTTGAAGTGTATTGATGGCCGGGACGAAGCCTCTTCGTTCCGGCCGCCTCTTTCGGCTGACTTTGGCTCATCGCGCTATAATTGAGCTTCTGTCATTCGGGAGGTGGTTTCATGGAAACCCCAGTCATTCTCTCCGCTGTCCGCACGCCAATTGGAAAATTTCAGGGTGGGCTTTCGAGTTTTGCCGCGCCGGAACTCGGAGGAAAAATTGTGGCTGAGGCGGTGCGTCGCGCCGGGCTTGAGGGCAAGCAGGTAGACGAGGCGATTCTCGGCAACGTGGTGCAGGCCGGACTTGGCCAGAACCCCGCGCGACAGGCGGCGCTGAAAGCCGGCTGCGACCCGCGCGTTGCGGCGATGACGATCAACAAAGTCTGCGGCTCCGGGTTAAAGGCCGTGGCGCTGGCGGCGCAGGCCGTGCAACTTGGCGAAAGCGAAATCGTGGTGGCCGGCGGCATGGAGTCCATGTCCAACTGCCCATATCTTTTGCCGCAGGCGCGGACCGGTTATCGGCTGGGCGACGGCAAGCTCGTCGACTCCATGATTTGGGACGGGTTGTGGGATGCGTACGAGAACTTCCATATGGGGAACACGGGCGAACTGGTGGCGGAGAAATACAAGATCAGCCGCGAAGAGCAGGACAAATTTTCGTTTGAAAGCCACCAGAAAGCGATTCGCGCGCGCAAGTCGTGTTTCTTTGAGGCGCAGATTCTTCCTATCGAAGTGCCGCAGAAAAAGGGCGATCCGATCGTGATCAAGTACGACGAATCGCCGCGCGAAGATACGACGCTGGAAGCGTTGGCCAAATTGAAGCCGGCGTTCAAGAAAGACGGCACCGTGACCGCGGGCAACGCGCCGGGCACCAATGATGGCGCGGCCGCGCTTGTCGTCACCAGCGAGCGCAACGCGTCTCGTCTTGGCAAGCAGCCCATCGCGCGGATCGTCGCGCAGGCGGTGAGCGGCGTGGAGCCCAAGTGGGTGATGATGGCGCCGGTGGAAGCCGTGGAAAAGCTGCTGGCGAAAACCGGATGGGACCGCGAGAAGGACGTGGACCTCGTGGAGTTAAACGAAGCGTTCGCAGTCGCGGCAATTGCGGTGACGCGGCAACTGAAGCTCAATCCGGAAAAGGTAAACGTGAACGGCGGCGCCGTCGCGCTGGGCCATCCGATCGGCGCGTCCGGCGCGCGCATCCTGGTCACGCTGCTCTATGAATTGCAGCGGCGCAATCTGAAGCGCGGCATCGCCGCGCTGTGCCTCGGCGGCGGCAACGCCGTCGCGCTTGCAGTCGAGCGGTTCTAGCTTACATTTCTACAGTCAATGGTTTGAGAGGACACCCAAGACCCACACGCAAAGGCGGCGTGGGGGGCACCTGGTGCCGCGATTCTATTTTTTCGAGAAGGCAAACAGCTCCTTCGTTTCCATCGCCTGGCCGGTTTCCAGCAACGTCTTGAGGTTGGAAAGAACCACGGGCCATCCGCGAGTGATGCCCTTTTCCATTTCCGAGCCGGGCTCCAGTTCGTCGTGAGTCACCGTGAGGCGGACTGCTTTTCCGGACGAATCAATCTCAAACGTTACCCGGGAATGTTTTTCCGGGTTCTTGTCGTCTGCACTGGATGCCCAGGTGATCACCAGGCGGCGTGGAGGCGTGGATTCCACAACTTTGCCCACGAGATGGGTCTCTCCCGTGGAAGAGTCCTCATGCTTCCAGGGCGAACCCACTTTCCAGTCGGAGACGTTCAGGTGCGCCCAATACCTGCGGGTCATTTCCGGATCCATCAAGGCGTTAAATACCTTTTCCGGTGTCGATGAGATGTAGGTGACGTAAACGAATTGAGATTTATTTTTCATAGTCCTTCTCCAGCTCCTCCTTCAAGTCGTACAGGGCCCGCAACCGGGAACGTTCAAACTTTCCGATCCAGCGTTCGTAAATTTCGTGGATGGGCACGGGATTCAGGTAGTGGAGTTTCTCGCGGCCGCGCCAGACGGTGACCACCAGGTTGGCGGCTTCAAGCAGCTTCAGGTGCTTGGTGGCGGCCTGGCGGCTCATGTCGAGATGCCTGCAGAGGTCGCCGAGCACCTGGCCGTTGTCCGCGCGCAAAAGGTCGAGGAGTTTGCGGCGGTTGGAATCGGCGAGAGCTTTGAAGACCCGATCCATCCTCACGGGGAGGATAATAGGCAACCAAATGGTTGCATGTCAAGCGTTCATTTTCGTGCAAGGGGAAAGCCTCGGGCCTCAGAGGCCCGAGCTACAGATGCGTTGAAGGAAGGGAAGCCATGCTACGCCGTCGGAACCGGTTTGGTGTGCGCGAGTTCGGTGGCGCAGTAGGGGCAGAATTTGTCGCCGTCGGAGACTTCGCGCTGGCACTGCGGGCAGGCGGGGTGCAGATTGCATTTGCAATTGGGGCAGAAATTGAAGCGCGCGTTGACGTTGGCGGCGCATTGCGGGCAGGGATAGGGAAGCGGCTCTCGAACGAGCAGATAGATGATGAAGCCAATGAAAAAGTAGCCGCCGGACAGCAAAAGAACCAGCAGGGTCCACAGGCCGGGATTCATGCCGCGGCGCTTGGCGTCGCGATAGACATAGCCGAGCGAGAAAAACAGAATGGAGAGGGCGACGGCGCCAAAGGTGATGACACCGCCGAGCTCAAAATAGGAAAGCTCCGGGTCATGGCGGAGAGAATCATCGCCGGGGAAGATCGCTCCGCCGGTCTGAAAGCCATAATGGTTGACGGAGAAGCCGATGATCAGGGCGAGGATGTAGAGCAAGAGGCACAGTACGACGAGCCACTTCGGGATGATGCGAAGCTCATCGCGGAAACTGCTGTGTTCGCGCTTGCGACGGAAACGGATGAGGCGAAGACGTTCTGTGAATGCATCGGACATTTGATTTTCCTTTTCTGTGCTCCAGCTAAAATCGTTTATTCCCGCTAAGCCGCCCCTACGTTATTCGGAGCTTGAATCAATTCTTGTTGTTCCATTCCGCAGTCAGCGCTTTCTGGTGAAGGATGATCGCGGCAGCGAGCAGCGGGGGCACCGTCCACCAAAGGACGAACCCAAACTCCAACGCCACTTTTGGCAAGCCAAAGTTGGCGCCGAGCCACGCGAATCCGCGCCAGACGAGCGGCGCGCTGAAGACGCCTAGCAGCCAACTTGCGGCGGTGACAGCCCATAGCCAGAAGCTTCCACCCGCGGCCGCGGCGGATTCCTGCGCACGGAGGCGAACGCGGAGTTGCGTTCGCGCCGCCAGATCGCGAGGCACGTTGACTGGCACGGTGCGGAGCGCATGCAAAACATTTTGCGTTGCGGCGGCTGCCTGCGCGCAATCCGAACACCCGGCCAGATGCTCGCGGAGCCAGGTTTCATCGGCGGGGCGCAAACCTTCCACGACGGATTCGGCCAGGAGGTGTTGCGCGCGTTCGTGCAGGTTGTCGTTCATGCGGCACCTTCCGTCATTACGGTTTTCATGGCAGCCAGGCCGCGGTAGAGGCGGGACTTCACGGTGGAAATCGGCGTGGCCGTTACGGCGGCAATTTCCTCGAGGCCCAGTTCCTCGCTGAACCGCAGCAGCAGGACTTCGCGATAGTAGGGCGGAATTTTCAAGAGCGAGAGCTGAACGCTTTGTTCGTTTTCGCGACTCACCAGCATTTGCAACACAGAGCTTGTCCGCTCGTCCGGAGGATCGTAGGGCGTGTTGCTTTCCGGGTCGCCCAAATCCTCGAGGCTGGAAATTTTCTTGCGGCGCGACGCGTCGATCACAAGATTGCGCGCGATGGCGAAGAGCCACGAATCGAATTTGGATTTGCCGTTATACTGGCGGCCGCGCTCCAGCACGCGAATCCACGTTTCCTGAAAGAGGTCTTCGGCGAGCGACGGGTTGCCCGTGAGAAAGAGAAGATAGCGAAAGAGACGCTGCTGGTATTGCTCGATCAGGCGGTCGAGCAGGTCCGGGTCGCGCTGTCGCAATCCAATGGCGAGGGCGTGGGTGTCGTCGGTCATGAATCCCGCGAACAGAAGCGGAGTTTGTGTAGCAGTCAGAGTGAAAGCCGGTGCGCTCATACTACCTTGTATACGAGCTGCGTGTGCAAAAAGACGCAGTTGTGTCCAGGCGCGTCAGCTGAACGTTAACAGTTGCAGTTACATATAGATAGAGGCGAGAATGGGTCGTATACTCAACGGCCCCGATCCGCCTGATGTTCGAGGGATGAGCAAAGATTCTCCGCGCAATTTCCAGGAAAGGAACCTCGCATGACCATTTGCCAGTTGGCGCTGCATCTGCGCTTCGTTCTGCCCGTTTTTTCTACCCTCCTGTTTTCGACGATTTCGCTCGGGCAGGGACTCGATTACCCGCAGACGCGGAAAGACAACCAGGTGGACGATTACCACGGTACGAAGGTGGCCGATCCCTACCGCTGGCTGGAGGACGACAATTCGGCGGAAACCGCCAAGTGGGTGCAGGCTGAGAACAAGGTTACATTCGGGTATCTCGACAAGATTCCGTATCGCGCACAGGTGAAGGCGCGCATGGAGCAGTTGTTTAATTTTCCGAAATACACTCCGCCATTCCGCAAGGGCGATTATTTATTTTTCACGAAGAACGACGGATTGCAGAACCAGAACGTGGTGTACGCGCAGAAGGGGCTGGAGGGGGCTCCCGAAGTGCTGCTGGATCCGAACAAGTTTTCCGGGGATGGGACTTCGCGGCTGGGGGCGCTCAACGTATCCGAAGACGGTCGCTATGCCGCGTATGGAATTTCCGTTGGCGGCTCGGACTGGCAGGAAGGGCACGTGATCGAGGTCGCGACGCGGAAAGTGATGTCCGACGACCTGAAATGGATCAAGTTCACAGGATTCGGGTGGGCGGGGAATGGATTTTTCTACAGCCGGTTCGATGCGCCGGAAGCGGGGCATGAACTTTCGTCGAAGAACGAATTCCAAAAAGTTTACTATCACGTTTTGGGGACGGAGCAATCCGCCGACGAACTGGTCTATGAGGACAAGGAGAATCCGCAGCGGCTTTTCACGGTGGAGACGACCAACGACGAGCGGTTCGCGATTCTTTCGGTTTCGGACCGGGGCAAAGGAAAACGCGGCAACTCGTTATATTTCCGCGACCTCTCGAAGAAAGAGAAAGCGTTTACGCCGATCGTGGCGGAGATCGCCGACGACAACTATGCCGTCGTGGACAACCTGAGCGAAAAATTCCTGATTGCGACCGATCACGAAGCGCCAAAAGGGAAGTTGATGCTTTACGATCCGGCGAATCCGATGGCTCCGTGGAAGGAGATTATTCCGGAGAAGGCGGATTCCCTGGAGAGCGTGGAATCGCTTGGCGGAAAACTGTTCGCGACCTATCTGAAGGACGTGGTCAGCCACGTTTATGCGTACAGCGTTTCGGGCGCGCTGGAGAACGAGATCGAACTTCCCGGCGCGGGATCGGCCACAGGATTCCACGGCAACCGGGGCGACAAGGACGCGTTCTTTCTGTTTACGTCGTTCAACTATCCGCCGAGCGTGTTTCGGTATGACCTGGCGACACGGAAAACGAGTCCCTACCGGATGGCGGAGGTTCATGGTATCCGGCCGGAGGATTACGAGACGAAGCAGGTTTTCTACAACAGCAAGGACGGCACGCGAGTTCCGATGTTCCTGGTCTATAAGAAGGGACTGAAGCTGGACGGCGCCAATCCGACGCTGCTTTATGGCTATGGAGGTTTCGACATCACCATGGCGCCGGGGTTCAATCCGCTGCGGCTGGCGCTGCTGGAGCAGGGATTTGTTTACGCTTCAGCGAATTTGCGCGGGGGCGGGGAATACGGCGAAAAATGGCATGAAGCCGGCACGAAGCTGAAGAAGCAGAACGTGTTCGACGATTTTATCGCGGCGGCGGAATGGCTGATCGCCAACAAATACACTTCGCCGGAAAAGCTGGCCATCCTTGGAGGGTCGAACGGCGGATTGCTGGTGGGCGCGGTGATGAATCAGCGGCCGGAGCTGTTCCATGTGGCGGTGCCGCAAGTGGGCGTGATGGACATGCTGCGGTTCCAGAAATTCACGATTGGGTGGAACTGGGCGGCGGATTATGGATCGAGCGACGATCCGGAGCAGTTCAAGGCGATTTACAAGTATTCGCCGCTGCACAACATCAAGGCCGGGGTGAAATACCCGGCAACGTTCATCACCACGGCCGATCATGACGATCGCGTGGTGCCGGCGCATTCGTTCAAGTACGCGGCAACGTTGCAAGCTGCGGCGAGCCCGACGAATCCAGTGCTGATCCGGATCGAGACGAAATCCGGCCACAACGCCAGCAGCACCACGAAAAATATCGAACTGATGGCCGACGTGTATTCGTTCATTTTTTACAACCTGGGCGTTACGCCGAAATACTGACGTGGCGATTGCGCCGCATACAAATTTCTCTGGGCTTGCGGTAGACTGCGGGACGCGATGTTTTGCCCGCAATGCAATGCCGAGTACCGACCTGGCTTCACGCGCTGCGCCGATTGCGACGTGAAACTGGTGAATGACCCGCCGCAGTATGCGCTGGCGGACCAACCGGCCGCTGAGCCCGGCGACCCAAACGAGGATCCGTTTTGTTCCTTCTGGAAGGGCGAGGATGCGCGAGTGCACGCGGAGCTTTGCGAAGTGCTCGAGGAAGCCGGGATCCCGCACAAGACAGTGTTTCGCCGCGACCATCTTTTTAATCTGAGCAACAATCCCGGATATCAGGTCGGCGTCCCGTTTTCTTTGTTTGAGAAGGCCGAAAAAGCGGTGCAGGAAGCCTTTGGGACCGAAGATGCGGAGGAGCGCGAGTATCTGAATACTCCGCGCCTGTTGGAGAGTCCGCGAGAAAGGAATCAAAGACTTCCCTCGACGTTGACTCCAGACCCGGAAGAGAATATCCCCGGGCCGCCCACGGCTGGTGAAGAGACGGAGTGGTATCCGGAAGACGCCACTGCGAGTGTGTGGTCCACGGACGCCGGCGAGCCAAGCGATTTTCTTGTTGCCGCTCTTCACGAGAATGGAATCAACTGCCGCGTGGACCAGCAGGGAATTCGCGCAAAGCTATACGTCCTGCCGGATGATGCGGCACGCGCGCGGGAAATTGTGCGGGAAGTGGTGGAAGGAGAGCCGCTGGAGTGAGCGAGCTGGGCGCGGGGATGGGGCTACACTTTTCGCGCGGGACGATATAGATTAGGGCCTCCCCCTCCTCTACCGCGGAGGCTCCCATGAAGCAAGCTGCGGTTGGTTTCCGTGTGCACTCCGGCTGGAGCGCACTTGTGACTCTCTCTCTGGAAAATGGCGCGCCCGTCGTGCTGAAACGCGAGCGCGTTCATCTGGTGAAGACGTTCATTTACAAATTTCGGCAGCCGTATCACACCGCGGAAAGAATGCCGCTGGAAAAGGCTCGCGAGTTCGTCGCCGGATCGCTCTCCAAAGCGAAGCGGTTGGCGACTTGCGCCCTTCGCGCCACGCAGACAGAGCTGGGAGATCAAGGATACGAGGTGGCTGGATGCGCGCTGTTGATCGCATCCGGCAGGACGCTGCCGGGGCTGGAGGGCATTTTGCAGTCGCATGCCCTGATCCACAGTGCGGATGGAGAACTTTTTCGCGAAGCGCTTCGCTGCTCTTCGGCGGATTGCGGATTGGAGATGGCGTGCATCAGGGAGCGGGAGCTGCTGGACCACGGCGTGAAGACGCTTCGGACGAGGCGAGACACACTCCTGCGACGATTGACTGAACTCGGAGGTGCCTTTGGCTCTCCCTGGACGCAGGACGAAAAGTACTCGGCGCTGGCTGCGTGGCTGGTTCTGGCAGAGTTGGCGTAAACCTTCCACACAGGACCGCCAACTTGACCCGCAACTTGAACTCGTGTTTCCTTTACTTTTGGCGGTGAATTGCCTGGAGGATGCGTGACGCTGGAATCGATCAAGACGGTGGCGGTGCTGGGCGCGGGGACGATGGGGAACGGCATCGCGCATGTGTTTGCGCGGGCGGGATACAACGTGATTTTGCGCGACGTGCAGGAGAGCTTTCTGCAGCGCGGTATGGAGACGATCGGGAAGAACCTGGACCGCGAGGTCAAGAAAGGGAAGTTGACGGAGGCGGAAAAGCCGCAGGTGCTGGCGCGGCTAAGGCCGGTGACGGACTTTGCGGCGGTGGCGGCTGCGGATTTTGTGGTGGAGGCGGTGCCGGAAAAGCTGGAAATCAAGCGGGTGGTGCTGACCGAGGCCGACAAGTTGCTGCGGCCGGAAGTGATTCTGACGAGCAACACTTCTTCGATTGCGATCACTACGCTGGCGGCGATGACAAAGCGGCCGGACCGGTTTGCGGGGATGCACTTCATGAACCCGGTGCCGGTGATGGTGCTGGTGGAGGTGATTCGGGCGCTGCAGACGAGCGACGCGGTGTTTGCCACCACGATGGAGCTTGCAAAGAAACTGGGGAAGACGCCGGTGGCGGTGAACGATGCGCCGGGGTTCGTATCGAATCGCGTGTTGATGCCACTGATCAATGAGGCGGCTTACGCGGTGATGGAAGGCGTGGCGACGCCCGAAGCGGTGGACGCGGTGATGAAACTCGGCATGAACCACCCGATGGGGCCGCTGGAGCTTGCGGATTTCATTGGCCTCGACGTCTGCGTGGATATCATGCACGTTCTGCTGGACGGGCTTGGCGATCCCAAGTATGGCGCTTGCCCGCTACTCAAGAAATATGTTGCCGCGGGATGGTTGGGGCGCAAATCTGGCCGGGGCTTCTATAATTATACGGGGTAGTGGGAAGGGCGAACATATAGCGAAAATAATGTTTGCTTTTGTTTCGCCCTTGGGGTAGTGTGTGGCCATCAGGTTTTCAACAGGTGGCCCATGGCCCAGAGCCGTTTGGATGTTCTAAGCTGCGTCGAACATGAGAGACTCACTTTTGAGCTTCTTGAAGTGCGCACCCGCGGGCAGTACCTGACCCGGCTGCGCGGCATCAGCCGCGAAGAGCAGGCCGAGTGGGACCGGCGGGAGCGCGCGGCGCTGGCGCAACTGGTGGATCACGAACTGGAGCATGGCTGCGGCCGTTGAACGCCTTTGCAGTGCGGAAGGAAAGCCAGGGGTAGCATTGCCAGATACGAAATGGTAATATTCCGTTATCGTTACGTATCGGGACAGGCCGCGGCGGAGTTCCCCCGCCCGCCTGGCAACGTGCTGCACCGGCCCATTCGCGAAATTCCCAATTTCCTCGACCGAGGTGAGAAATGACAGACGAAAAAACAAAATTACTGGAAGCGGCGATATCGCAGATCGAAAAGTCGTACGGCAAGGGCTCGATCATGCGGCTGGGCAGCAAGGATGTGCTGGTCCCGGTGAATGTAATTCCTTCGGGGTGCTTGTCGATTGACGCGGCGCTGGGCGTGGGCGGTTTTCCCCGCGGGCGCGTGATTGAGATTTACGGGCCGGAATCGGGCGGTAAGACGACCATGACGCTGCACGTGATTGCCGAGGCCCAGAAGCTGGGCGGGCAGGCCGCGTTCATCGACGCGGAACATGCGCTGGACCCGATCTATGCGCGGAAGCTGGGTGTGGATGTAGACAACCTGCTGGTATCGCAGCCGGACCATGGGGAGCAGGCGCTGGAGATTGCGGAGACGCTGATCCGTTCGGGCGGCGTGGACATTGTGGTTGTGGACTCGGTGGCGGCGCTGGTGCCGAAGGCGGAACTCGAAGGCGAAATGGGCGATCCGCAGATGGGCTTGCAGGCGCGCTTGATGTCGCAGGCGCTGCGCAAGCTGACGGCGATTGTTTCGAAATCCAAGACCTGCCTGATTTTCATCAACCAGATTCGCGAAAAGATCGGCGTGATGTTCGGCAATCCGGAAACGACCACCGGTGGGCGCGCGCTGAAGTTTTACGCTTCGATGCGCGTGGATATCCGGCGCATCCAGGCGATCAAGGACGGCGACCGCGTGGTGGGCTCGCGCACGCGCGCGAAGGTGGTGAAGAACAAGGTGGCGGCGCCGTTCCGCGAGGCGGAGTTTGACATTCTTTACGGCGAAGGCATATCGCGCGAAGGCGACCTGATCGATCTCGGCGTGGACAAGGGCGTCCTCGAAAAGTCCGGCACGTGGCTCAGCTACGGCGGCGAACGCATGGGCCAGGGCCGCGAAAATGCGCGCAACTTCTTGAAAGAGAACAAGGACATTCGCGACAAGCTTGAAAACGCACTGCGGAAGAAGATGGAAATCCCTGTGTCCGGGCAGAACACAGCAGCGGCAACCCCGGGCGCAAATGGCCACGCCAACATCCCGACCGAAAAGGCGCCACTGAAAGCTGCGGCTGCGGTGGCAGCGGGGGCGGACAACAAGGCGCGTCCAGCGCGGTAAATCAACTGGAAGGCATAGGAATCGCGGGCGAATGCACGGAATTGGTGCATCGCCCGTGCTGTTTTATGGCGTCTCAAAATGTGAATTCTAAGGGATTTCCGAGGAAACGGGCACTGCCTGCCTCCTTGGCCAAAGGGGCAAGACGGTCGGGTTCGCTGGCCACCGGTTCAACGTTCATAACAAAGCACATACTCTAGTACTGGTCCTCATTATCTATTGCCAGGGCATCCCCGGACCCCATAGACTACGTCTCAGTTTGCAAGCCCTAACAAGCTTGTGAATGAGAAGGACCCGGTGAGACTTAGCTAAATGCTTGTAACCAAGCATGGCACTCTGCGGCTCCCGGAATGCATCAAATGAGCGGAAGTTTGACCAAGGAATGGAATTAGAGTAGATTTCAACTCATTCCATACTAGGACTACTGGCAACCGCTCCAGAACGGGACGTAATGATCAAGGAATTAGGAAAAACTATTCTCGCGGGCCTGTTGGCGGGATCTCTCGCCATGCCTCTGCCGGCTGCGGAGCCCGCTGCGATTACCGCTGCGAAATCTTCGGTGAAGGCCAAATCGCGCAAGCGCCTTACGCCTTCGACATATCGCGGATATGCGCCGACGTACGCCGATTCGATCAGCGCGGACGATCCGACGTATGACGATCCGATCGTGCGCCAGGCGATGGTGGATGCGCTCGGCCGGTACAACGGATCCGTGGTTGCCGTTGACCCAAACACGGGACGCATTCTGGCGGTTGTGAATCAGAAGATTGCCTTCAGCGATGGATACATTCCGTGCTCGACGATCAAGCCGACTATCGCGGTTGCCGCGCTGGAAGAAAACGTGATTACGCGCGACACGATGCTGAAGGTGGGGCGCCGCAAGTACATGAATCTGACCGAGGCGCTGGCACACTCGAACAATACGTTTTTTGAAGAGCTCGGCCGCCGCATGGGCTTCGACACGGTTTCGCGCTACGGGCGCTTGCTCGGGCTCGGCGAACTCGCCGGTTACAATCTGTCCGACGAGCATCCGGGATCTTTCCCGACGCAAGCACCGGCATTTGGCGGCGTGGGTCGCATGTCCAGTTTCGGTGAAGGCATCCAGGTGACGCCGCTGCAACTGGCGGCGCTGGCTGCGGCATTTGCGAATGGCGGCACCCTTTATTATTTGCAGTATCCGCACACGCAGGAAGAAGTGGATGCGTTCCAGCCGCGCGTGAAGCGCGATCTGAACATCGGCAACGTTTTGCCGGAAGTTCGGGAAGGCATGCTGGCGGCGGTGCTTTACGGCACAGGCCGGTTGAGCGCGGATCCGGGCGGTTCAGAGACCCCGCTTGGAAAGACCGGAACGTGTGACGACCGCACAAATCCTTCGCGGATCGGATGGTTCCTCAGTTATGCGGACGAAGCGCATCCGAGGATTGCGCTTGCGGTCCTGCTGCGCGGAAACACGCGGCGCGTGAAGGGTCCAACAGCTGCGCAAGTAGCAGGCCACATTTACCGGACGCTGCGCCAGCAGAATTATTTCGGCCAGACGGTCAGCGCAGGCACCGTGAAATCCATTTCCACAGGTAACTAACTTAGGCTTCAACCCAATCGAGTCAAATCGATTTCCTGCTAGCTAATTCTATAGTCGCAGATCTCGGAACGGGCAAAAGGCGCCCCCGACCGGGTTGGGGCCGCTACATTGGCCAGCGGGAGGGGCAAGCCCCTCCCCCACAAAGATCTACGGGGCCACCTGAAGGTGGCCGCTACGCTGGTTTACACAACCTGAGGGAAATTCTGGCTAGTGGGTCTTGGTGTGATGCGGCAGCGCCTTTACGTGGATGCTGATCACGGGTTCGCGGAGAGAGCGCAGGGCTTCGAAGCAGGAGTCGCAGAGTTCGAGACACAGCTGGTCTTCGCTTTTCGCGTGAAACGTGTGATGGCATTCGTAGCAGGTGGAGAAAGCGGGGCGTTGGCGCTGTTCTCCCACGTGAATTTCCGGATGGACCTCAAGCGTGTTCATAAGATTCCCCCCACAAGTATAGGCGCATGCAGGCTGCCAGAATGGGACATTTGTTTGGGTGGCAGGGAAAGGACTTAGCGTTGGGATTGGGATGCTGCTGGGTAAATAGCCCCATGAGGAGTGGAAGAATGCGCAATTGGGGTTTTGGAGTGCGGCGGCTCTGCCGCCGCTTTTGAGGTTGAAGTTTCATCTTCCGGGGAAAAATTGAGAGGTAGTGTAAGCACCGTAAAAGCGGCAGCTTCGCTGCCGCACTCAAAAGGGGCGTTGCGGATAGGTCGCAGGTTGTGCGGAAAGGTTTGACGGACGCGGCGCATTCGGACAAAAGGTTAGCGTACGGTATTCTTGTGACCTGCGGCGCGGCGCGTGGTTTGCCTGTCACACACGAAAGAGATTCTTTGTGGGCCTGGGGGAATAGTGAATCGACGTTTGGGGATTCTTGTGGGCGTGGTGCTGGCGGCGGGTGCTGTTGTGGATGGCCGCTCCATACTGATGCGGCGAGCGGCCGAGGAGGAATTCCAGCTCCAGGTGGAACTGGCGAAACTGGAAAGCGACCGGATACGCGCGGAGGTGGTGCTGCCGAGCGCGAAGAATATGCCGCGGGGCGGGAATTTCGCGAGTGCGCTGCAAGAATTCGGATTGTCCGCGGTAGAGGTTAATGACGCCACTGCGGCGGCGCAACGCGCCTACAATTTGCGCCAGATGCGCGCGGGGAACGCGATCACCGTGGGCCGCTCGGTGGAAGGCACGCTTCGGGAAATCGACTACAAGATTGACGCGGACCGCATGCTGCATATAGTGCCGCAATCGCAAGGTTTTTCCGCGGAGGTGAGGGAGATTCCCACGCGCACGGAAGTGTCGGTCGTCAGCGGGCGGCTGGAAGATTCGCTGTTCAACGCGGTCGAGGACGCGGGCGAGTCCGCCGAAGTGGCGATGCGGATGGCGCAAATATTCGGCTACGACCTGGATTTCTACACGGACCCGCGGCGCGGCGACACGTTTCGAGTGGTGCTGGAGAAGAAGAGGTACGAGCACGGAGAGACTGCAGGGTATGGAAGAATTCTTGCGGCGGAGTATATAAACGGCTCAAGGAAATACCAGGCGCTGCTCTTCCACGATCCCGAAGGCCGGCCGGCGTATTACACGGCGGATGGCAAATCGCTGCAGAAAGCGTTTCTGCGGTCGCCGCTGAAGTTCGGGGCGCCCGTGACGTCGCATTTTAGCAAGGCAAGGTTTCATCCCATCCTGAAAACGTATCGTCCGCACCTCGGCACGGATTATGGAGCGCCGACGGGCACGCCGGTGCAGACCATCGGCAGCGGGCACGTGGTGTTCGCTGGCCGCAAGGGGGGCGATGGAAACATGGTGCACGTGGCGCACAGCAACGGGTATGAGACGTACTACCTGCACCTTTCGAGGATATTCGTACACGCTGGAGAGCGCGTGGAGATCGGGAAAACGATCGGGCTGGTCGGCATGACGGGTTTGGCAACCGGGCCGCACCTGGACTTTCGCATCTCGCAAAAGGGGCAGTTCCGGAATTTTGAGACGCTGGGATTGCCGCCGTCGGATCCTGTGAACAAAAGAGACTGGGATGAGTTTGCGGCCGTTCGCGAAAAGTGGATGCCGATGATGGAACCGTCCGCGAAGGTCCAGGCGCAAACGCAAACGCCGGACAGCACTGGCGATCCTGCCCGCTAAATACGCCCACTCGAGCATCTATCAACCAACAAAGGTTCTGGCCCTAGTCCATTTTCAAGAGCTACACTTTCCTGTGGAGGTTCCCATGTCCATTCGACCTGTCAAACGGCTCGTGAAATCGAAGCCAACCCGCGAGGGGGCGGGCGTGCATCTGCGCCGAGCCTTTGGCTTTGGAAATACTTCGGACTTCGATCCGTTCCTGCTGTTGGACGATTTCCGGAACGATGTGCCCGAGGATTACCTGGCGGGATTTCCGTGGCACCCGCACCGCGGCATCGAAACCATCACCTATGTGCTTGCGGGAACCGTGGAACACAAAGACAGCCTGGGAAATCACGGCGCGATTGCGCCGGGTGACGTGCAATGGATGACCGCGGGCCGCGGAATTATTCACCAGGAGATGCCGAAGGGTGACGATGTGGGGCGCATGCATGGTTTCCAGTTATGGGCGAACCTGCCGGCATCGCAGAAAATGACCCCGCCGCGTTATCAGGAAGTGAATGCGCCGGACATTCCCGAAGTCACCGACGATGATGGCACCAGCGTGCGGATTGTTTGTGGAACTTTCTGGGGAAAGAAGGGGCCCGTGGATGGAATCGCGACGGATCCCATTTATATAGATGTGACCGTGCCGCCGGGGAAGCGAAAAGTATTGCCGGTTGAGACGACTCGGCATGCGTTTGCCTATGTTTTCTCCGGGGCAGGGAAGTTCTGCAACGCATCCGAGCCGCTTTCGGTTCCCACGGAATCGGTGGGCTGGCTGGACACGAAACCTCCATCGGAGGCGGACAACCGTTCGCTGGTGCTCTTCGATCGCGGAGACGAGGTGATGGTGCAGGCAGGCGACGATGGCGTGCGCTTCCTGCTGGTTTCGGGCAAACCGCTGGAAGAGCCGGTGGCGTGGTACGGGCCGATCGTGATGAACTCGCAGGCGGAATTGCAAAAGGCGTTCGACGAACTGGACCGCGGAACGTTTCTGAATCCGGCTCGATAGCGTGCCGCCTCTCAACTCTTCTCAATCAAGCGCAAACCCCTCGTGAACAGCGAAGCGCGGGCTACTTATCTAGAAAGTACTGCACAGTGGTCACAATGCGGACAGTTTTCATCAAACTGCTATCTGCGGGAGAGCTCACAGACATTTCACCGCCTTCGCCGACATCCCCGCCCTGATCGGCCGGCAGGATTGAGAAGACACCCTGGCTCGCCTGCCGAATCGCGCCGACCTTGCTTCCGGAGTCGGAGGCAAAGCGATCTGCTGCGGCACGAGCGTTGCGCGTGGCTTCGGTGATCATGTCTGGTTTGATGGAATTCAGCGCAGTAAATTTGTAGCTCACACCCTGGCCGGGATTGCTGTTCATCACGATGCCTTTTTGCAGAAGCTGCATCGTTTTCTGGGCTGCAGTAGCAGCTTGATCTACACGCGATGTTCGGACTGTAATCTGCTGTTCGACGATATAACGGTGTGGAGCACGATTGCTCGCAGCGTACTCGTTGGCTTGTGTATCAATCACCCGGATGACGCCAAGCTCAATTTCCCCGGGCTGCATGCCCTGGGCGGCGAGGAAATCAAGCACAGTCTTCTTATCGGCCTCCGTTTTGGTGGAGACGGCAGACAGGTCGTCACCTGTTTCCTTGTATGTGATGGGCCAAATCGCGAGATCAGATTTCACTCCGCGTTCGACAAGCCCCTTTACAGTCACAAAGCGGTCGCCGAGTCTCGTCGCCTTAATCTGCGCACCCAGCGCCCAACCGCCAAGGACCAATCCGACTGCAATGAGAACGCCCATCAGTACGCGTCCCCTGCCTTCATTTGAATAGGCATCTGACATGAGATTTTCTCCAGTGTTTCCCCTGTAACTTGATTCTAACGGTTTACTGGGCTTCGACAAGTGTCGGTCGCGCAACTAGGGGTTCTTCTGAAGGGGCAGATTTCCAAGTATGTGCGCGAGTAAGCCTGGGGAAAGACCAATGCCAATAATCAATAGATGATGGGAAGTTTTGAGAAATCGGCCTCGGTGTCTTCGGTGACGCGGAGGACGAGCAGGGTGCGGTCGTCGTGCGGCATGCGCCCGGGGCCGGTGTGTTCATCGGTGGCTTTGACGATGCGCTGAGCCACTTTATAGCCGGGGTCGTTGGGCATGACGGTGGACAGCAGCGCCTTCAGACGGTCCACGCCGAACTCTTCCTGTTCTTTGTTCATCGATTCGTGAATGCCGTCAGAGGCGAAGATGACCATGTCGCCCGGCGAGAGGCTAAGCGTCACCTCATCGTATTCGGCTTCAGGCAACAGGCCGAGGGGCATCCCGCCAACATTGATTTCGGTGACTTCGCCGTTGCGGACCAGCAGGGGCAAAGTGCCGCCGGCATTGGCAATGGTGAGTTCGCGCAGCGCGGCGTCATAGACAGCGAATTGCATGGCGATAAATCGCGCGTCGAGGCGGGCGGCGAGCAGGCGGCCGTTGAGCTGGCTGAGCATCTCCGACGGGGAGATTTCGTTGTCGTGGACGAGTTCGCGCAGGATGCCGATGGCCAGCGAGCCAAACAGGGCCGCGGCGGTTCCTTTGCCGGAAACGTCGCCGTTGGCAATGGCCAGGCGCCCCACGCCATAGGGAAGCAGGTCGTAAAAGTCGCCGCCCAGTTCGCGGGCCGGGACGTAGGCGGTGGCCACGTCCAGACCGGGAATCTCTTTTGCGCCGCTGGGCAAAAGCTGGCGTTGGATTTCGCGAGCCGTCTCCAGGTCGTTCAACAGGCGAGTTTGATTTTCGCGCGCGTCTTCAAAAAGGCGGGAATTCTCAAGTGCGACCGCGATGTACGAGCCGAGAATGTTCAGCAGGCGTTCGTGTTCTGCGCTGAAGGATTGCGGCTTGGTGCTTTCGAGGTCCAGCACTCCCACCAGGCGGTCACGGAGGAGGAGCGGCACAACCAGCTCGGAACGGACTTCGACATCGCTGCCGCAATTGACGTAGCGCGGATCCAGGCGGACATCCACAACGCGGATGGTGCGGCGTTCCGCGGCGGCCGTGCCGGTGATGCCCTGATGCAGAGGCATCTGAAAGCGGGAAGGGAGCGAGTTTTCGTAGCGCTGGGCAAAGACGCTTTCGAGCATCTGCGTCGACTCATTCCAGAGCATTACGGTGAAGACGTGGTAGTCCACGATCTTCTTGACGCGCTCGGCGATGCGCCGAAGGAGTTCCTCGCGATCAAGAATGGAGGTGAGTTCGTGGCTGATCTCATAGAGCAGCGCGATGCTCTGGGCCTGATCCGGCTGGGCGACGAACAACGCGGTGGTGGCGGGGTCGGCATCGCCGAGAAGAGAGGAAGGAACCAGGTTTGGCGCGGTTGGATCCATAGGAAAAACCTGACTAAGAGTTTAGATGAAAGTTGTCCAAGTTGGTTTCACGAAATGAAAAATTAATGCCCGGCGGGGAAACAGGCGATGTTCATCAGGCCTGGCGGCGTCAAAGCCAATTTGGGAGGGTGCAACGAGGCCTCGGAGGCGGGTGATGCCCGGAGATAGGGGACGTGGCGAGCTCGAAAGCATAAGACGGAGTCCCTCCGCAGGGAGAATGCACTCTAAAACTAGAAGCCCTGCGCGTCAATGTAATGATACGCAGGGCTTCAGAGGAATGTTACCGGTTCGGGTAGCTTACTTTACTTCCCAGACATCGCCGCCGCGGAGGAGCTTGTTGAGATTTCCGGGGCCTTTTTGCTGAGTGATTGCGGCGACCTGGTCGTTGACGACATCTTCATAGCGGGGCAGGTCGTCCCAGGCGCGCAAAACGCCGATGGGTGTGGGGAAGCCGGGGCGGTCCTCCATGTGAGAGAGGAGGAATGCGTAGGATGGGCGGGGGTGATGAGCGTCGTGGACAATCAGGTCGGATTCGGAGAAACCGTTGCCGAGAGGGACGACTTCAATGTCACCGTCGGGCTTGCGGCGGATGCCCTTGTCGCGAGCCTTGCCGAAGACCAGAGGTTTGCCGTGTTCGAGCTGGATGACGTGCTCGCTGCGGGCGTCCTTTTCGGTGATGCCGGTCCATGCGCCGTCGTTGAAGATGTTGCAATTCTGCAGAATTTCGACGAAGGCGGAGCCCTTGTGAGCGGCGGCGGCGCGCAAAGTGTCTTTCAGGTGGGCCTGGAAAATGTCGACGGAGCGCGCGACGAAGGTGGCCTCGGCGCCGATGGCGAGGGAGACCGGATTGAAGGGCCGGTCGGGCGAGCCGTAGGGAGTGGACTTGGTGATTTTTTGAAATTCGGACGTGGGCGAGTATTGTCCCTTGGTCAACCCGTAGATGCGATTGTTGAAGAGCAGCACCTTGATGCCGACGTTGCGGCGCAGCAAGTGAATGGTGTGGTTGCCGCCGATGGCGAGCGCGTCGCCATCACCGGTCACCAGCCAGACTTCGAGCTCCGGGTGGGCAATTTTGACGCCGGTGGCGACGGCCGGCGCGCGGCCGTGAATGGTATGAAAGCCGAAGGTGTTCATGTAATACGGGAAGCGGCTGGAGCAGCCGATGCCGGAGATGACAACGAATTTTTCGCGGGGCACACCCAGCTCCGGGAAGACGGACTGCACGGCAGCAAGAATGGCATAGTCGCCGCAGCCGGGGCACCAGCGCACTTCCTGGTCGGTCTGGAAATCTTTTCTTGTGAGCGGCGGTAGGGCGGTTGTGGTCATCAAAATCTCCTAAACCCCCAGCATTTCCTCGATTTTCTGTTCGAGTTCGTTTTGCTTGAAGGGACGTCCCTGAATTTTGTTGAGGCCGACGGCGTCGACCAGATATTTGGCGCGCAGCATCCAGAGAAGCTGGCCCATGTTGAGTTCCGGCACGAGCACTTTCTTGTAGCGCTTCAAAACGTCGCCCAGGTTGCCGGGCAGCGGGTTCAAGTGGCGAAGGTGAAGATGGCCGATCTTGCGGCCTTTTTCGCGCTGCTCCTTCACGGCCTGGGCCACCGAGCCGAACGTTGAACCCCAGGAGACCAGTAGCAGGTCGCCCTCTGGATCACCCACGGGCATGACGTTGGGAATGTCCTGGCGAATCGCTTCCACTTTGGCGGCGCGGATGCGAACCATTTTTTCGTGATTCAACGGTTCGTAGTTTATGTTGCCGGTGGTTTCCTGTTTTTCGATGCCGCCGATGCGGTGTTCGAGGCCGGGCGTGCCGGGAATAGCCCAAGGACGCGCCAAAGTTTGCGGATCGCGCTTGTAGGGATAGAAGCCTTCCGGGTCTGTGGCGAATTTAACGGGAATCGCAGGAATTTCCTCGGCGGTGGGGATGCGCCAGGGTTCTGCGCCGTTGGCGAGATATCCATCGGAAAGGATGATGACGGGAACCATGTACTTGAGGGCAATGCGGCTGGCTTCGAGAGCAATCCAGAAGCAATCGCCCGGAGTGGACGGGGCGAGCACCGGAACAGGAGCCTCGGAGTTGCGGCCAAACATGGCCTGCAGAAGATCGGCCTGTTCGGTTTTTGTGGGCAAGCCGGTGGAGGGGCCACCGCGCTGAATGTCGCAAATCACGATGGGCAGTTCGGTCATTATCGCCAATCCGATGGCTTCGGTTTTCAGCGCCATGCCTGGGCCGGAGGTGGTGGTGATGGCGAGGGCGCCGGAATACGCGGCGCCGATGGAACTGGTGATGGCGGCGATTTCGTCTTCGGCCTGGAAGGTCAGCACGCCGAAATTCTTGTATTTCGAAAGCTCGTGCAAAATGTCCGAGGCCGGAGTGATGGGATAGCTGCCGAGGTACAGCTTGAGGCCCGCTTTCTGCGCGGCGGTGACAAAGCCGATGGCCAAGGCCTGATTGCCGCTGAGGTTGCGATAGGTGCCCGGTGTGAGCTGCGCCGGGGGAATTTCGTAGCTGATCTGAAACGCTTCGGTGGCTTCGCAATAGGAGTAGCCCGCCTTCAGCGCCAGTTTGTTGGCTTCGGAAAGCAGGGGCTTTTTGCTGAACTTGTCGTCGATCCAGCGGACCGTCGGCTCCATCGAGCGGTTGTAAAGCCAGTAGCACATGCCGAGAGCGAAGAAATTCTTGCAGCGATCCATGGACTTTGCGTCGAGCCCCAGGTGCGCCAGGGCCGCACGAGTGAGGCGCTGCAGTTCGACCGGGAAAACGCGGAACTTGTCGAGGGTGTTGTCTTCCAGGGGATTGGATGTGACATGCGCTTTGCGAAGATCGGCTTCCTCAAAACTGTCGGAATTTACGATAAGGATTCCGTTGGCCTTCAGGTCCGCCAGATTTACTTTCAGGGCCGCGGGATTCATGGCCACCAGGACGTCCACGGAGTCGCCCGGCGTGTAAACTTCGCCGGAAGAAAAATTCAACTGGAAGCCGCTGACGCCGGGAACAGTGCCCGCTGGGGCGCGAATCTCGGCGGGATAATCGGGGAACGTGGCGATATCGTTGCCGTAAAGGGCGACCGTGTTCGTAAACTGGCTACCGGTGATTTGCATGCCGTCGCCGGAATCACCGGCGAAGCGGATGACTGCCTGGTCAAGAACTTCCCTCTTGGTTTTCCCAGAGGGAATATCCATCAAAGTAGACATTTTTGCGCGTTACCCCCGTCCCGCGGACTGCTCATCCTGGAGCTAGGTGAGTGGTCCAAATTCGGTGGGCGGCCCGAGTTGCTGTTCGCGGGAGCGAACACGTGACCGCCAGAAGCCGACAAACTAAGAATAGCACATCGTTGAATGGCGAGCGGAAGTCAGGGGCGTGAATTGTTTTGTTGAGCTTCCTTGGCCGCGCAGGCGTCGATGAAGCGGTTGTGGCAGTAAAGCAACAGCCATATCAACAGCACGCCGGAGATCAGGGACAGAATGCCGAACACGCGTGTTTGTGCAAAGGCCGCTTGCCCCGCGGGTCCCTCGGGGAGACTCATCTGCGCCATCATTTCCTGCATGTTCCGTTCATAGCTTGGGCTGACCAGGGTGACCGTTCCACTGGCCATCCAGAAAAAATATTGGCCAAGCATCAGCGGATAGCTCCAGCGCTTCAGCCGCAGCATGCCGACGGCGCCCACAAGGAAGATCCCGGCGGAGAGGAAGAATAGCGCCATGCCGATGGCTCCTTGAATGCAAAAGCCGAAAAGAATCACGCTGACCGGGAAGTTTGTAAAAGGCAGGAGCAGGCTGAAGCCGGCAGAAAAAATGGAAAAGCCGGCAAGAATGGCAAGAGGCAGAGGACACCGCGGCAGGGAGGCGTCGGGTGGCTGTCCCTCGCCAGCGGGGACGGCCAGAAACTGATCCTTAACATGCTGCTGATTGAAGAGCCACAGCCACCAGACTCCGATCAGAAACGGAATTCCGTACACCACGGAGAACAAGAGGCGGACGTAGGAAAGACTGATCAGAGCGGGGCCCGGAGGTTCCTGGAGGGGCCCGAAGGCGACGAAAACCAGGGCCAGGCCGCAGAAAATGGCCATCACGCCGCCCCAGATCAACATGGAGATCCGGGCCCAATTCTTCAATCGGAGCACGCCGACGCTGGTGAAGATGCCAAAAATCGCCAAGCCGGCAAACAGCGCCATCATCGCGACGACCATGGACTTAGCGAACGGTGGGATCGCCGTGGCGTTCGCCGGCGGCATGATGCTGAGGCCCACAATCGCCGCTATGGCGGATAGGATCGCCAGCAGGCTGGCTAGAATTCCGATCACCGCAGCCGCAATGACCGAACCGGATCGCCCCGAAGAATTCATGACTCAGCTATATATCATTTCGGCGGGTGGGACGATAGTGCGGCAGGCGGGACAATATCCTTGAATGTTTGCTGAACGAAGCAGTGCGGAGCGGATCAGCGGGAGGCGGATGCGGGTTGTGCCGGGTCTTCGAACTGGCGCTTCACGCTGGGTAAACGGAAAAAGAAGATCCACCAGAGACTGATCGGGAACAAGGCAACCATCAAGGAAAGAGCCAGCAGTTGCTTGAACGATTCCAGTTCGCCGACGAACCGATCGGGAATAAAGAAAGTCTGATAGGGACGAAACGCAACCATATACAGGCAGAAGCAAAGCGCGACGCTCGCCCACAGGAGCGCCGCGCGGCGGGCCCACTGCCTCAACTGAAACAGTCCGATGCCGGTGCGAATACCGGAAGCGATCAGGAATAGCGGGACAGAGAACAGAAGCAATAAAGTGAACGGATAGTCTTCGTACAGGTGCTTACCGTTCGGGCCGGCGGGAGAATTCATCACGCCGAGGAAAAGGCTTCCCCAGACACACAAAGCGGAGGTGCTGCCTAGGATCGCAAGAGCGGCGGCGCAAGTGACGCCGGCGGAACGTCGAGTGGAAGTCCAAGTTGTTTCAGGCATGGCTGCGGACAAGAAGAACATAAGGAAGGAAGGGAGAAAAGAGTACGGAAGAAGGAGGTTTGTGCAAAACGGCACTTGACGTTCGCTTTCTTTTCGCCTAGAGTGTGACAAGGTTGGACAGGTCCTGCTACGGCAGAAGGTTGAATCCAGAAGCTGTACGGCAAGATTGAAGCGGCAAGCCTCGGAGGTTTCTTATGGCGCTGACAAAACGGCAGAAAGAAGTTCTCGATTATCTGGTTTCCTTCGAGACGAAACACGGCTACGCGCCGAGCTTCGAGGAAATCGGCAAGGGCCTGAAACTTACTTCGCTGGCCACCGTACACAAACACATCAGCACGCTGGAGAAGAAGGGCTTCATCCGGCGGGGTTACAACCAGAGCCGCTCGATCGAAATTTTGCAGTTGCCGAAAACGGTGAAGGACCAGGTGATCGAGCGCCGCATTCAGGAGCTTCCGCTCGTCGGGCGAATCGCCGCGGGCCGCCCGCTGGAAGCGGTGGAAGAGCGCGAAACGATTTCGCTTGGCGATTTTGCCCGTGGAGGGAACTCGTTCGTGCTGCAGGTGAAAGGGAACTCCATGATAGAGGATCACATCATGGACGGGGATTTTGTGGTCTGCGAGCAGACCCAGGTGGCGAACGCGGGAGACATCGTGGTGGCGCTGGTGGCGGGAGACGAAGCCACACTGAAGCGCTTCTATCGCGAAGGTTCGGGAAAAGTGCGGCTGCAACCCGCCAATTCGGAGATGGCGCCCATCATGGTAGCGGCCGGGGATGTCAAAATTCAGGGAAGAGTCATCGGAGTGCTCCGCAAATACTAGGGTAATCCCCGGAGGGGAAGCCGGGGCCTTCTGAGCTACACTGAAGCAATGGCGGTGATCATTTCTCTTCCCGGTGGAATTACTTGAGCGGCGGGGCGCGCAGCAACAAATTTCCGTTCGGATTTCGCGTGAGCGCCGTGGCGCTCGCGCTCTTTCTTTTCTTGCAGCTCCTTCTGCCTCCCGCTGGTTATGGCTATGCCGTTCTTGCTCATCAAGCGCTGATCGACACCACCTGGGAATCGCATCTCAAACCTCTCCTGAAGGCCAGATACCCCGAGGCGACCGAAGCGGAATTGAGCGCCGCGCAGGCCTACGCCTATGGCGGGTCCATCATCCAGGACCTTGGTTACTATCCCCATGGGAGCGCGTTCTTCAGCGATTTGACGCATTACGTGCGCAGTGGGGATTTCGTGCTGGCGCTTTTGCGCGACGCTCAAAATGTATATGACTACGCTTTTGCGCTCGGGGCGCTTTCGCATTACGCGACGGACAACCAGGGGCACCGGCTGGCGACGAATCGCGCCGTTCCGATTCTGTATCCGAAGTTGCAGAGCAAATTCGGCGACGTTGTGACCTATGAGGATGACACGCTGGCCCACGTGAAAACGGAATTCGGCTTCGACGTGCTGCAAGTGGCCCAGGGACAGTACGCTCCCGAGAGTTACCACGATTTCATCGGATTCGAGGTTTCGCGGCCCTTGCTCGACCAGGCATTTCAACAGGTTTACGGGGTCGAACTGGTTGCCGTGCTGGACGACGAGGAAAAAGCGCTGAACTCCTACCGCCGCGACGTCAGCAAACTGATCCCGGAGGCCACGCGCATCGCATGGAGCCTGAAGGGCAAAGAAATCCAGGCGGAAGAACCGGGCGCCACGCACCGGAAGTTTCTCTATAACCTTTCGCGGTCGGAATTTGAAAAGCAGTGGGGCAAGGATTACCAGCGCCCCAGCCGGAAGGAAAGATTTTATGCATTTTTGTACAAACTGCTGCCGAAGATTGGGCCGCTGAGGGTTCTGCAGCTGAAGACTCCCACACCCGAAACGGAAAAGTTGTTCGAAGAAAGCTTCAACGCCTCCGTCAAGGAATACCAGAAACTCCTAGCCGACGAGCGGCAAGGAACGCTGCAGCTACCGAACCTGAATTTTGACGTTGGCAGCGAGACCTCCGGCGGCAAATACCGGTTGAACGACGACGCTCACGCGCAATTGCTGCACCGGCTGGCCGAGAAGAAGTTCGGGTGCGTTTCGCCGGACTTGCGCCAGGAGTTGCTGGGATTTTTTGGGAGCGCGGATGCGCCCTACGATGTCAAGAAAGACAAAAAGACCTGGGATCGGGTGCAAGCCGAACTGGAATCGCTGAAAGAAATGGAGCCAGTCACCACGTCCGTGCATCCAAAGGAAGAAGGACTACCTGAGGGTGTGAAACACCGCTCCGACTAGGGTAGACTGCTAACTCCTTCGAGCGGAATGACCTCGAAGCAATAGGACGCCCTTACCCGTGACCACAAAACCCCCCAGTCTTCTCCTGGTCGGCGCGCCCGACCCCGGACGCGATGCGCTTGGCCAACTGCTGGCCAACGAAGGTTACGCGCTTACGACCGCCGATTCCAACGAAGACGCCTTTCACAAATTGCAGAGCTCGCCGCCCGATATTTTGCTGCTCTCAGCCGCGGCGGGAAGCGGTTCGTGCAATGAAGCGATTGCGGTTGCGCGTTCGCACAGTGCGGATACCCGGATCATCGTGTTGTCCCATGGCAGCCCAGCGGACCGCGCCCGCGCTTTGGATCTTGGTGCGGACGACGTGGTGCCGACCCCCTGGACCGAAGGTGAACTGTTGGCGCGCATCCGCACACAAATGCGCCAAAAGCATACTGTCGAAAAGCTGGAAGAAAAGAACCGCATCGCGGAAGAGAGCTTCGGGGTGGCGCAGACGGCGTTTCAGGCGCTGGCGGTCACGGAAAAAATGACACGCGACGCGTTTTCGCTGGAGCGGATTCTGAAGATTGGCGTGATCGCTCTTATCGGGCTGGCAGTGGTGATTTCCGGAGTGTTCTTCCTGTATTCGCATCGCGCGGATAAGGAAACCAAGCGCGCGTATGGCGAGATTGCGCAGCTGGAGCACAGCGTGCAGACCGAGCAACAGCTGCTGGCCTCGGCTCGGCGCCTGCGGGACGACCCCGCCAACTCCGACATGCTGCAACAGCGGGAGCAGCTGAGGAAGCAAAGCGAAGATTTGAAGAAAAAGCTGGCTTCGCAGAGTGACGGCTCTGCCGCGGACCTGCGTCGCCAACTGGATGAGACCACCATGCGGCTGGCCAGGATCGAAGGCCAATCGCAGGCCGCGGAGAGCATCATCCGTTCTTATGCCCCGAGCGTCGGTCTTTTGCACGTTTCGGTGGCGTTTAACGACAAGACCTCCGGCCGGCGGCTTCGGTACGGCGGAACGGACAGCGATGGCACGCCGCTGAAAGACAGCGACGGCAATCCGGTCTACACCACAGAGGGCCGCGGCCCAGAAGTGCGCGCCGATTTTTTTGGCACCGGGTTTATCGTGGGAGAAGGTAAAATCCTGACCAATCACCACGTGGTGCAGCCTTGGTGGCAAAACGACGAGCTGGCAGGGGCCTTGAAACAAGGGCTGGAGCCGGCGATTGCGGAACTGACCGCGTATTTCCCGGGAGAGGCAAACGGCATCGCTTTGAACATTTCGCAAATTTCCAAGGATGCGGACCTGGCTTTGCTCCACGGCGATCTTTCGGAGCTGCACCGGCCGATTCTGAGACTCGATGCGAGCAAGGAAGCGGCGGTGAGCGGCGAAGAGTTGATCAGCGTGGGCTACGCGACTGGATTGGACGCCATTCTCGCGCGGGCCGGGGACGACGTGGTGCAACAGATCGTGAAAGCGAGCGCGGGCGATCCGAAGCTTGTTCTTGTCGAACTGGCCAAGCGTAAATTGATCCGGCCGCTGGTTACGCAGGGGCACGTGGGCGACGTTTTGCCGGACAAGATCGTGTATGACGCGCAGACCACTTCGGGCGGGTCCGGTGGGCCGCTGCTGAACCACGAGGGCGGAGTGATCGGAGTGACGTTCGCGATCGTGAAGGGATTTGGCGGGTCGAACTTCGGCGTGCCCATCCGCTATGCGATTCCTTTGGTGAAGCACTAGGTTTTGCGAGTTTCCCACCGCCCATCAGAAATTCTTGTTCGCGCCATGAAAATTATCGCGCTGCGCATTTCCCTCGCTTGTGAAAAAATGTAAAATTTCGCATCGGATCATCACCCGATTAGATTGGTTCCCGTGAAGAAAAACCAACCCATACGCAAATTGCTGGCCGCCAACCGCGGTGAAATTGCCATCCGGATCTTCCGCGCGGCAAATGAGCTGGGCTTGCGCACCGTGGCGATCTATTCGAACGAGGACCGGCTGGCGCTCCACCGCTTCAAGGCGGATGAGGCTTATCAGGTCGGCGCCGGAAAAGGGCCGGTCGAAGCGTATCTGGATATTGCCGGAATTATCGCGATCGCCAAGGCGCATGAGGTGGATGCGATTCATCCGGGTTACGGATTTTTGGCGGAAAATCCGGCGCTGGCCCGGGCTTGCGCGAAGGCTGGGCTGACGTTCGTGGGGCCCACGCCCGAACTGCTGGAACTGCTGGGCGACAAGACGGCGGCGCGGAGACTGGCTGCACGGGCGGGCGTGCCGGTTTTGCCGGGGACGGAGAAGTCTGTTTCTTCCATTGAGGAAGCGAAGAAAATTGCCGCCGAGATTGGTTACCCCGTGATCGTGAAGGCGGCGATGGGCGGCGGCGGGCGCGGGATGCGGGTTGTTCGCGACGAGACGCAGCTGGCGGCGCTTCTGGAAGAAGCGCAAGGCGAAGCGAAATCGGCGTTCGGCGACGCCTCCGTGTTCCTGGAAAAATACCTTCCGCGGGCGAAGCATATTGAAGTGCAGATACTCGCCGACGAGCACGGCAATCTGCTGCATCTTTACGAGCGCGACTGCTCCGTGCAGCGGCGGCACCAGAAGGTGGTGGAGGTGGCCCCGGCCGCCAATCTTCCGCAACAGGTGCGGGAGGGACTTTGCGCCGCAGCGGTGCAACTGGCGCGCACCGCAAAGTATCGCAACGCCTGCACGGTCGAGTTTCTTTACGATGTCGATTCGCAAAATTGGTATTTCATCGAGGTGAATCCGCGCGTGCAGGTGGAGCATACCGTGACGGAGATGGTCACGGGCGTGGATATCGTGCGTTCGCAGATTCTGATCGCCCAGGGGCACAAGCTGCACGAAGAGCCGCTGGCTTTGCCGGCGCAGGACAAGATTCCGCTGTACGGTGCGGCGCTGCAATGCCGCGTCACCACGGAAGACCCGGCGAAGAATTTCGCGCCCGATTACGGAAAACTTTCGACTTATCGCTCTCCGGCGGGATTCGGGATCCGACTGGACGGCGGGACGGCGTACGCCGGCGCGGTACTTGCGGCCTATTACGATTCGCTGCTGGTGAAGGTCACAGCCTGGGGCACGAATCTGAACGAAGCCTGCCAGAGGATGGATCGGGCGCTGCGGGAATTCCGCATTCGAGGCGTGAAGACGAACATTCCGTTTGTCGAAAATGTGGTGAACCACCCGAAATTCCGCGCGGGCGAGGTGACCACTTCGTTTCTGGACGAATCTCCGGAGCTTTTCCGCTTTTCAGGCCGAACGGATCGCGCGACTAAACTCCTTTCCTATCTCGGCGACGTGATACTGAACGGCAATCCGGAAGTAAAAGGGAAGAAACGGCCCGAAGCGATCGAAAAAGCCATAATCCCTTCGGCGCCGGGCATCGAGCCGCCTGCCGGCACGCGCCAGTTGCTTAAGAAACTGGGGCCAAAGAAATTCGCTGCCTGGGCGCGGAAAGAAAAGCGGCTTCTCGTGACGGATACGACGTTTCGCGATGCGCACCAGTCGCTGATGGCCACGCGGGTGCGGACGTTTGACCTCTTGGCTGCGGCGGATGCCGTTGCGCAGCGTTTGCCGAATCTCTTCAGCCTGGAAATGTGGGGCGGCGCCACGTTTGACACCTCGATGCGCTTTCTGCACGAGGACCCGTGGCAGAGGTTGCGGGAACTTCGCGAGCGCATCCCGAATATCTGTTTTCAGATGCTGCTGCGCGGGGCGAACGCGGTCGGCTACACGTCGTATCCGGACAATGTGGTGAAAGAGTTTGTGAAGGAGTCTTATCGGCAGGGCATCGACATTTTCCGGATTTTCGATTCGCTGAATTCCATCGAGAACATGCGCGTTTCGATGGACGCCACCCTCGAGACCGGGGCCGTCTGCGAAGCGGCAATCTGTTACACCGGCGATCTGCTGGACGAAAGCCGGCCGAAATATTCGTTGAAATATTATGTCGCGATGGCGAAGCAACTGGAGAAGATTGGCGCGCACTTTCTCTGCATTAAGGACATGGCGGGATTGTGCAAGCCGTACGCAGCTTTTGCCCTGGTGAAAGCGCTGCGCGAAGAAATCGGCATCCCGATTCACTTTCACACTCACGATACCAGCGGGCTGAACGCCGCGTCGCTGCTGAAGGCCGCTGAGGCGGGCGTGGACGTGGCCGACGCCGCGGTGGCCTCGATGAGCGGCGGCACCAGCCAGCCGAATCTGAACGCGATTGTGGAGACTCTAAAGAACACGCCGCGGGAGACGCAACTCGATTCCGAAGCGCTCAATGAATGCTCCGAATATTGGGAAATCGTCCGGGGACACTATTTGCCGTTTGACTCCGGGCCGAAGTCGGGCTCTGCGCGGCTCTACGAGCACGAAATTCCCGGCGGGCAGTTTACCAATCTTCGGGAGCAGGCGGCTGCCATGGGGCTGGGGCATCGCTGGCGCGAGGTGGAGAAAACTTACGCCGAGGTGAATCAACTTTTCGGCGACATCGTTAAGGTGACTCCGTCTAGCAAAACGGTCGGGGACCTGACGTTGTTCCTGCTCGCCAATGAAATGAAGCCGGCCGATTTGCTAGCGCTTCCGGAAAATCACGACGTCTCGCTGCCAAATTCCGTGGTGGAAATGTTTTCCGGCGCGCTGGGCGTTCCCCCGGGCGGCTGGCCGAAGAAATTGCAGCGCATCATTCTGCGCGGACAGGCTCCGTTGAAGGGGCGTCCGAGCGCGAATCTTCCCGCGGCGAACTTTACCGCCGAACAATCGGAACTCGCGAAAAAAGTGGGGCATGCCGTCGAGATGGACGCGCTGCTCAGCTATCTGCTTTATCCCGACGTTTATTTGAAATACGACAAATTCCGGCAGACGTACTCGGATGCGAGCGTGCTGCCGACGCCGGCCTTTTTCTACGGCCTGCAGCCCGGTGAAGAGATTACGGTTGAAATCGAGCCTGGCAAGACCATGATCGTGAAGTTTCTTACGATCGGCGAAGCGCATCCTGACGGCACGCGGACGCTTTTCTTTGAACTGAACGGACAGCCGCGCGAGGTCACAGTGCGCGACCGCGCGCTGCGTGTCGTTGAACGCAGCCACCCTAAGGCCAACGCCGAAGATCCCGGGCAAGTCGGAGCGCCTACGGCCGGCCTGGTGAGCTCCATCGCCGTGCAGGTTAACCATCCTGTGGAACGTGGTGCTAAACTTCTGACCTTGGAAGCCATGAAGATGCAATCGAATATTTATGCGCCGATCTCCGGGCGCGTCTCAAAGCTGCATGTGGCGCCGGGACAGCACGTGGAAGCGAAGGATCTTCTGGTCGTCATCACTCCGTGAGTTCGCCCAACCTCATCAAGCACGAGCAGTTTGCGTCGCGCTTTTTGCGCAACCGGCGCGACCTGATTGTGTATCTCCCGCCCGGCTATAGCGAGCGGGATGGCCGCGCATATCCCGTGCTTTATCTGCACGACGGGCAGAATCTTTTCGACGGCGCCACTTCGTTCATCCCCGGAATGGATTGGCACGTGGGGCAAACCGCGGATTACCTGATTTATGAGGGCCGCGTGGAGCCGCTGATCATCGTAGGCATTTACAATGCGGGGAAACAGCGCCTTGTCGAGTACACGCCGACGCGCGCGCCAAAACTTGGGGGCGGACGGGCGAACCGTTATGCGAAATTCCTGCTCGAAGAGGTGCGGCCGTTTGTGCAAAGACAGTATCGGGTCTCGGACGGGGCGGAACACACGGGAATCGGGGGATCGTCGCTGGGCGGGCTTGTATCCTTATATCTGGGTCTGAGGCTTCCGAAAGTTTTTGGCAGGATTGCGGCACTGTCTCCCTCGGTTTGGTGGAACGAGCGCGTGATCCTCCGGTTTGCCGCCGCCGCGCCGGTGCAGCCTCACCCGCGGATCTGGCTGGATGCCGGAACGCGCGAGGGCGGGCGCACGGTGGAAGACGTGGAGCGATTCCGCGACGTGCTTCTCGGCAAAGGCTGGCAACCCGAACGAGATCTGCACTACGAACGCGTGGAAGGCGCCGAGCACAACGAAGCTGCCTGGGCGCGGCGCGTCGGGCCTTTCCTCCAATTTTTGTTTCCCGCCGGTTAAACACAGGTATAATCCGCGCAGTTTATTTGAGGGCAAGAGCCATCATGCTTGCCTGCTCATTGCACGGAACAGCCTATGGCCCCGGATAGCGCCATTTCGATCTTGTGCGTCACCTCTTATGAAAAGGGGCAGGATTTCCTGCGCGCCTGCAAATCGCTGGGGTGCACGGTTTATTTGTTGACCGTGGAGAAACTTCGCAAGGGAAATTGGCCGCGCGAAGCCATTGACGAAATGTTTTTCATGCCGGAAGAGTTGCCGATACAGGATTTATTGAACGCCGTGAGTTATGCGGCGCGGAGCCGGAAGATTGACCGCATCGTGGCGCTGGATGAGTTTGACCTGGAAAACGTCGCTGCCATTCGCGAACATTTGCGCCTGCCGGGAATGGGCCTGACCACGGTGCACTATTTTCGCGACAAGCTGGCTATGCGCCTAAGGGCCAGGGAAGCGGGAATCCTGGTTCCCGAATTCGTCCACGTTTTAAATCATGACAACCTTTGCGAATTCATGAATCGAGTTCCGGGGCCGTGGCTGCTGAAGCCGCGCGCGCAGGCCTCCGGCATCGGCATGAAAAAGATCAACTCGAGCGAGGAACTGTGGCCGTGGCTGGAGCAGTTGGGCGATAACCAGTCGCAATACCTGCTGGAGCGGTTTATTCCCGGCAGGGTTTTCCACGTGGACGGGATTGTTTCGGAAAAGAGCGTTTTATTTGCGGAGGCGCATGCCTACGGGATGCCTCCGCTGGACGTTTCGCATCACGGAGGCATCTTCACCACGCGGACCTTGCCGCGCGATTCCGGGGATGCGCTGGAGATCAAGGAAATTCATAAAGAGCTTGTGGAAGCGCTGGGTTTGATGCGCGGAGTTACTCACACGGAATTCCTGAAATCGCAGGCCGATGGGCAATTTTATTTTCTGGAAATCGCGGCACGGATCGGCGGGGCCTATATTTCGAACGTCGTGCAGGCCGCCACGGGAATCAATCTGTGGCGCGAGTGGGCGCAACTGGAAGTGGGGGCGGGGAAGCAACCTTACCACTTGCCGCCGCCGCAAAAAGAGTTTGCCGGGGTGATTATTTCGCTGGCGCGCCAGCAGGAGCCGGACACTTCCGGGTACACGGACCCCGAAATCGTTTATCGCATCTCGAAATATCACCACGCGGGGTTCGTCCTGAAAGCCGCGTCGGCGACCCGCATCGAAGAACTGCTCGCTTCATACGAAAAGAGATTTGTCTCGGATTTCATGGCCACGCAGCCTGTTCCGGACAAGCCGACATCCTGAGGGCCGCAGGCGGCATCTTAGTACCTGGGACAGTGCCGACCCTGTTCGTTGGTCTAGTTACTTTCAGGCACCTGTTTACGATACTGTATTTGCCGCACACCTCCCCGCGGACTATCTTTTGCTTACTACCCCGGGCCGGAAACCTGCGTGGGGTGAGCTATCCCTAGGGAGGACCGATGTGGGGTAACAAGAAGCCGGATACGCCCGAAACAGCGCAACCGGAAATAAAAAATTCACCAGTGAATTTGCCGCCGAAGACTTCTGCGGCAACTTGGGAGGGAACAACCGCAATGAGTACAGATGCCATGCGTCCTTTGGGTGCAACCGCCGATCGCGCCACCGCGCGCCTCGGACCGAGCCTGCACATCAAGGGCGAAATTACCGGAAGTGAAGATCTGCTCCTCGAAGGTTCAATCGAAGGGCTCGTGCAGTTGGACGAGCGCAAGCTCACCGTCGGCGCTTCGGCCAAGGTGACCGCGGATATTATTGCCCGGGAAGTCGTTGTTTACGGCACGGTCAAGGGCAATCTCCGCGCAAAGGACCGCATCGAGATCAAGAAGGATGGTTCGGTGAACGGCGACCTGACGACGGCGCGCATCATGATTGAGGACGGCGCGTACTTCAAGGGATCCATCGAGATCGACAAGTCCGGAGAGAAAGAGTCCGGCAGCAGTGCGTTTTCACGTTCGGCTTCCGCGCCTGCGGGTGCGGGTGTCGGGCCAAAAACGATCTAAGTTTCTGTTCCTTTCCCAAGGTCTTCCCAAGGACGGCGCTCCGCAACGAACGGGGCGCCGTTTTATTTTATCCTCAGCTTACCGCCTGCGTTATTTAATAACTTGACAAGTACTTTAGTGATGGCTATGGTGGGGCGGTCGTTTACTTCCCGGAGGGGTGAATGATCCGGCGGCCCCGCCCTTGCTTGCCGGCCTCGCCGAAACCGGGATTCGCTTCGCAGGAGCGACGCCATGCCGCGAGGCGCGCACAACTCGGCTGTTCTGATTTCGGCTTTCACGATTTTCCTCGGGGGTTGCGGAGGCGGTGGCGGAGGGGGGACTCAACCGCCGCCTCCGCGGCCCGATTTCACCATTGGCTTTTCGACGACGACGGTCAGCATTGCGCAAGGAAATTCGAGCGCGCCGGTCGGCGTGAATGTGACCGGGTTGAACGGTTTTTCCGGGAGCGTGCAGGTGGTGCTTTCCGGCATTCCGGCAGGAGTAGCGTGCAATCCCGCGAGTCCTTTTTCCGTGAGCGCGGGCCAGCCGGTTTCCGTGATTATCGGTGCGTCGGCCAGCGCTGCAACCGGGCAGTACACAATTTCGGCTCAAGCCACGAGCGGTTCACTTTCCCACTCCGCGCCTCTTTCCTTGACCATTCAAACCGGTGTCGCTTTAAATTTGCCGCGTTCGGCATTTCTGCGCAACGATTCGGTTGCCGCCGTGGATACGCCTTCGGGCGAGCCGCGGCGCCGGCAAATTGTTTTTGACGCAGCCGGGAAGCGCTTCTTCGTGGCCAACCCGGCGATGAATCGCGTGGAGGTTTATGCGGATGCGAATCCCGGCTTGCTGGCGGGGATCGATATTCCAGGTGCGTCGAGCGTGGATTTGTCTGTAGACGGTGCAACGCTTTGGGTGGGTACGGTTACAGAGGAACTGGTCGCCGTTTCCACCGCCAGTTTAGAGGTGATCGCGCGTTATCCGATGGCAGGGCTTTCGCCGATTCCGGGAATTGTGTTCAATCGCCCGGAGGAAGCTTTGCCGCTGGCCGGGGGAAAAGTTGCGCTGCGGCTGAGGCAATCCGCTGCGAGCGAGTCGCTGCTGGCTCTCTGGGATCCCGCTTCAAATACCGCCACGGACCTTACTTCTTTGGCGCCGGCCGTTTTTCAAAATGGCCTCGGGGTGATGGCGCGTTCGGCAGACAGGACGCGACTGCTGGCAGCCGCAAATGATGGAAGCGGTGAAGCGACGGTGTTCGATGGAAATGGCAACCTTGTGGGCAGTCCGCAGGTGATCGGCAGCGGCAATGTCGGCGGTCTTGCGGTGAATTCCAACGGAAGCAGGTTCGCCGCGCTGATCAATTCGGCGGGCGTGACAAACGTCGCGCTTTTGGACGTGTCGTTGAATTTGTTGTGGAGCTACGGGGCTACAAATGCGGCGGGAATCGTATTTTCGCACGATGACCAGACCTTGTATGTTGCCGAGGCGTTCGGCAACGGCCGCGTGATTACGGCGTTTGCCGCCGGCAGCCTGCAGAAACTGGGGCAGGTTTCCGATCTGGCGGCACAGGGAATTCCGACGGCCATCGAGGAGATGGATAATTCGCAAATTGCTTGGGGGCGCGGCAATCGCGGGATCGGCGTGATCGATGTTTCTTCGCCGGCCGTGCTTCCTCTTCCTGCGCCGTCTTTTGCCAGCACGCCCGCGGCCTTGCCCACGGAGGGGCCGAATGTCGGTGGGACTCAAGTGTCAATCAGCGGATCGAATTTTCCAGCCGGGGCGCAGATTCGGTTCGGCTTACAAATTCCGGCAGCCGCGACTGTTTTGGGTGGCTCGCAGTTGCAGGTGAGTTCGCCGGCAAGCGCCTTCAGCGGAGCGGGGAACCTGACTGCTTACTTTTCGAACGGCTGGACGGCCGTGGCTCCCGACGGTTTCAGTTACGGTCCAAGCGTTCTCGCCATTCTTCCCAACGCCGGAGCAACGGCCGGCGGCGACACCGTTTACCTGATTGGACATGGGTTCGGCAACAGCGCGGGAGGCATCACGGTGAATATCGGCGGGCAGGCTGCAACGGTGCAGAAGGTGGAGGCGCTCCCTGCTTTTTCTTCGGCGCTATCGCTGGACAGCACTTATCCATTTCCACTCGAACGTATCACGCTGGCGACTCCGGCAGGGACGGCCGGCAAAGTGGATATTTCGCTGACCGCGACTTCCGGTACTGTTACGCTTGCGAAATCGTTTCAATATTTGACCGCGAGGCAGACGTACGCGAATCCCAGCCTCTACAAATTTATTCTTTACGACCAGGGACGGCAGCAGCTTTATCTTTCGGCCACGGATCACGTGGACGTTTTCGACCTGAACGCTCAGGTGTTTCGCGGTCCGCTGTCGCCTCCGCCGAATGGACCTCCGCCGGACGCGGGCCTGCGCAGCATGGCGCTTACGCCGGACAACACGCAGCTGATCGTGGCGGATTTTGGCGCGCAAAGCGTTTACCTGATCAACCCGGATGGCGGCGCGAACAACGGTTCGAATGTTTTCGTCGGCGGGGTGGCGGGATACCTGAACTCCGGGCCTTCGCGCGTTGCCGCCACCAGCGCGCAAAGCGTGTTTGTTGGGCTGAGCGGGGAAGGCGGCACTGCCAACGCGTGCAACAGTTGCCTGGGGCAGATGAACTTGACGGCGTTTCCTCCCACGTTCGAGCCGGCGCCGGAACCGCAGGTGACTTCCATCACGGGGGCGCCGCTGTTGCAGGCAGACCATGGCGGCGACGCGGTGTATCTTGCGTTTGGGAGCGCTCCGGGGGGACCTGTGGCGTCGTGGACGGCATCGGCGCCGAACTCGTTCACGGTTTCCGCCGCGAAGGATTTTTCCAGCGATTTGACCGCCAATTTCGATGGCACGGTGTTCGCGATGCGTTCGGGCAGCACCACGGAAATTCGCGGCAGCGACCTGACGTTCGCGGCGCAACCCACTTCCACGGAGCTTGAAACGATTCCTAATCGCGTGGCGGTGCCAGGTGTGGCGTTGCATCCTTCCGGCGCGCTGCTCTATGAACCGTTTCTGAATGGAGCGCCGCCCGCGGCTCCGCCGGCCACGGGAATTCATGGCGGCGTTGATATCCGCGACGCGCACAACGGCCGCCTTCGCCTGCGCGTTTATTTGCCGGAACCGTTTGCGATGCTTTCGACCGATGTAGACGGGTTGCACGGGACGTTCCTGACCGTGGATGAAAACGGCCAGCGGCTTTTTGCGTTGACGACTTCGGGGCTGACCGTGATGCAACTTTCTAGCGTGCCGCTAGGGATTGGAACGGTCACTCCTGCGGCAGGCCCTTCGGCGAGTGGAGCGAGTCTCACGATCCGTGGAAGCGGATTTCAATCGGGAACAACGGTGACGTTGGGAGGGAAAACCGTGGCGGCCGTTTTCAAGGACAAGAATACTTTGACGCTCACCACGCCTGCACTTTCTTCCGGCGCGCAACAACTGGTGCTGACAAATCCGGACGGCGAAAGCGTTTCGCTGGAAGGGGCATTCGTCGCGCAATAATCTATTTATCCTTTCGATGGAATCCCACATCCAAGAACGGGAACTAAGGAAAAGTGTGTTTTCTGCTGGATTGAGAGGAAACTCAGATGGATCTTGGACTCAAAGGAACGATTGCCGTTGTAAGCGGCTCCACGGCGGGGATCGGGCTTGCAATCGCCTCCAGTCTGGCGGCGGAGGGAGCTTACGTTGTAGTGAACGGCCGCACGGAAGAGCGAGTGGCGGCCGCCGTGGACGCGATCTCGAAACAACACAAAGGCGCACAGGTGCGCGGAGTGGCTGCAGATCTCGGCAACGCCGAAGGTGTGGCCAAATTCGTGCGGCAAGTGCCGGAAGCGGATGTGCTGATCAACAATCTTGGGATATTCGAAGTGAAACCATTTGCGGAGATTCTGGATGCCGACTGGCTGCGATTTTTTGAAGTGAACGTGTTGAGCGGCGTGCGCCTTACGCGGCACTATCTGCCCGGAATGCGGCGCAAGAACTGGGGTCGCGTGATTTTTATTTCCAGCGAATCGGCGCAGCAAATTCCTTCGGAGATGATTCACTACGGGATGACGAAAACCGCGCAGGTTTCCATCGCGCGCGGCGTGGCGCAAACCCTGGCCGGCACCGGCGTAACGGCAAATTCCGTGCTTGTTGGGCCGACCGCTTCCGAGGGCGTAGGAACGTTCGTCAAGGATTTTGCGCGCCAGCAGGGCATCAGCGAAGCGGAATTTGAGAAGCAGTTTTTCGTGAACGTCCGCCCGAGCTCGCTATTGAAGCGTTTCGAAACGCCCGAGGAGATCGGCGCGGTTGTGGCGTTCCTTGCGAGCGCCCACGGCTCGGTGATCAACGGGGCCGCGATCCGGGCCGAAGGCGGCGTGGTTACGAGTATTCTCTGACGTAAGGCGTTTACGCCCGCAGGTAATCGGCTCGCCAGTCCTGGACCAGCTGCTTGATGGCTTTGACCGACTGGATATTTTCCGTCATCACTTTCCGGGCGAGCGTAGGAAGTTCCGCGTCGCTGGCAAAGCGCATGGCAACCAGTTGACCGCTGGTGAATTCCGGGATCCGGGGCTTCAAATCTTGCGGCAACAATCTCTCCAGGCGCATGCGTTCTTCCAGGCGAATGACGCGGTTTTGCACTGTCAGGGCGAACAAGCGGGCGTATAGCGCCAGCCCGATCAACGCTGCCGCGACGAGCACGCCGATAAAGCCGTCCAACGAAAAGCCCGCGACCTTCCAACGGTAGATGGACCAGCCGAAATTCAAAGCCATTACGGGCGTCACGAAGAAGTGGTAGCCCGGCACCCAACGCACGTGATTGGCAAAATTTTGTTCTGCCATGGTTTCTCCTCCGTCTCTGATTTCTGTAATAGCCCCTGACCTTTCGGCCAGTTATTAACTCAGCGAACGCCGCATCCCATTTGCGCCGGGAAGCCTCTAAGAATGCACAATCAATGGATAGCCGCGAGGTGCGCGGCGGGAAGGCATCATGTCAAACCTCAGCTTTGCGCGGATTATGTACGGGACGACCCGGGAGCAACATTCTGCCGCGTTCGTACCGCTGTCCAATCTTCCGTCTACGCTTCAGAATTCATCGCGTGTTGCTTCGCGGACTTCTGCAAATGAAGGCCACGGCGCCACTGTCGAAGGCATTCTACACAAACTGTGGAGCGCGCTCTCCGAAAAGCGATAGCCGCCGCGATTCCCCCCTTTCATAATTCGTCCACCCGTCGACTCATTTCACCGTTGCGATGCAGGGCGCCGCGTGAAGCTCGTCCTTGAACACCGCGCCATCTTTCATCACGAACTTCACTTTTTCCAGTTCGCCGATGTCCTTCAGCGGATCCGCGGCGACCGCGATGATGTCGGCATACGCGCCTTCAGCCACCACGCCGATTTCTCCCTTGCTGCCCAGCATTTCGGCCGGGCGCGAAGTGGCGGCCTGAATCGCGGCCGCGGGCGTCATCCCGAATTTCACCATCCACTTGAATTCCTCGGCGATGGGCTCCTGCCAGGGGATGCCGCCGATATCCGTGCCGAAAACAATTTTCAGGTTGGCCTTGAGCGCTTTCCGGAAACTCGCCTCGTGTAAATTGGCGCGCGCGCGATCGCGCTGTCCCTCCGGCGTGTCCGCGGGCGCCCAATCCGTGTAATAAACTCCGAGCGTGGGGCAATACCAAGTGCCTTGCCGGGCCATCTGAGCGATTTGCGCGTCGGTAATGTCCAGGCCGTGCTCGATGGAGTCACAGCCGCCATCGAGGCCGCGTTGAAGGCCTTCGCCGTTGTAAGCGTGGCACGCCACTTTCTTTCCCCATCCGTGCGCCTCGTCAACAATCGCCCGCAATTCTTCGACGGTCAACGTTGGTTGCGAGATCAGATGACCTTGCTTATCCACCCACGAGCGGTGCGTCATGTATACCTTCAGCCAGTCCGCTCCGTGGTCGAGTTGCTCCCGCGCGGCCTTACGGGCCTCCACGGGGCCGTCCACAATCTGGACTCCCTTGGGCATGACGAGTTCGGGGGCATAGCCTTCCAGGTTGTAGCCGCCGGTGGTGGAAATCCCGCGCGTTGCGCCAAAGATGCGCGGGCCGGGGATGGTGCCTTCTTCGATGGCCTGCTTGAGCCCGATGTCGCCGTAGCCCGCGCCTTCCGTCTCCACGTCGCGCACGGTAGTAAAGCCTTGCTCGAGCGAGCGCTTCGCGGCGTAGGTGGCGCGCGCGGCCCGCAAGGCGATTCCCGCTTTCAAAATGTTCGCGTCGTAACCGCCCTTGGCGGGATCTTCGCCCCAAAGGAAAAGATGGGTGTGGGAATCGATCAGGCCGGGAAGAACCGTTGCGTTCGAAAGATCGATTAACGTTGCGCCGGCGGGGATGGCCGCCGAACCCTCTGTGATCTTTTCGATGCGGTTGCCGCGGACGAAAATCAGCTGATTCTTTCGAGGCGTCTCGCTTTGCCCGTCAATCAGAGTTCCGGCGCGAATCACGGTGAGTGGCGGGGGCGCCGCTTTCTGCGACTGCGCTTGCGATTCCACAACGCACAACACGACGAGCAAGAAGAGCAGACCAAAACGTTTCATACCCGCTCCATTTCGTTTTTCAGTTTGTCTTTGGTCGAGCGTCGAAGAGGGCTATGTCCCCAGGAGGTTCCCTTGAATGCGGGTATAGCCGTGTTCCTCGGCCCATAAGCTTAACGGCACAGCGGCCAAGTCGTCTACCACGGGGATGGCGTGGCCGTCTTTGGTGAGGTCGATGGTGCGCAGATAGTGCTTACAGGTTTCGCAGCTTTCGACTCGAATGTGCGGAATTTGCTCGGCAACGAAAACGGGGAGTTTCGGCTCCGCTGCCTCTCCGCAATTGGCGCAGAGGATTCGCCGGAACTCCCATTCGAGAGAGCAGAAGGAGCACACGAGAAATCGCTTGCCGCTGTCGCCTTCCGGGCGTAGCACGCCGAACAGGGGCAGGGCATTGCAGCGCGGGCAGCGGCACACCGTCATCAGCGGAGCGGGCGGCAGCATCGCGCCGGTGACGAACTCCGCGTAGGGCTGCAGAACGGCGCGCGCAAAAAAATCCTCAAAGGGATCCGGCAGCGGGACGTCCGAAGGGCCGGCGACCGGCAGGTGCGTCTCCAACATGCCCGTCTTCCAGAATTCCTGGAGGATTTCCGCCTGGCGGGCCGCGCCCTTTGATTTTAATTTGCGGGCCTCTTCGACAACGGCTTGCGGGGCATGCGCTTCAATCATCTTGAGAAATTCGGCGAAGGGTTCCAGTAGCACTGGAAGATTAAGGTCGGAACGCAGATCGCCGTTCGGAGGAACCACGGACCTCTTTCCCCACGACTTAGGAAGAGCTTCATAAAATGCGCTCTGAAATTTCAGGATGGAGCCATAGAAGGAGAGAATTTCGCGGGCGAACTCATGGCGCTCGGCCAGGAGAGCGGCTCTCTCAATCCGCGCGCGGTAGTTTACTTTCCCGGCCGCGAGGATGGTCATTTCGGGCGTTGGGAATTGGCGACGATCTCTTTATACCATCCCGGATGATAGCGCTTGGCGAACGCCAGCGAAACGTCTCCGCGAATGACGCTGCCAAACGCGCCGCGTTCGGCGAAGACGCCCATGTAGATGTGAATCATGAAATTTCCGATCAGCAACAACGCCGTTCCCGCGTGCACGACGACGGAGATATAGCGCACCCAACGCAAACTCCAAGGGAGAGACTCGGTGAACCACAGCACCAGCCCCGAGGCAAGGAGTAGAACTCCGCCGAGGAAGAAGCTCCAGAAGAGGAGCTTTTGGCCCGCGTTGTAACGGCCCGCCGGGGGCATTTTGTCATCCTGGTTCTGGATATAGTGGGGGAGCGACTTCCACCACTCAGTGTCCACAGGTTCATGTTTCATCTGGCTCGACCACAAGGCGTACATGTAGCAAACCGCCACGAAAAAGACCAGACCGACCCACGGATGCAGCATCCGCGAGAGTTCCGCGCCGCCAAGGGCCGAGGCGATCCAGAAAAGCCAAGGGGACCAGAACGCGAGACCCGTCAGCATCAAATAAATGAACGAGCCGGCAGCGACCCAGTGATTCATACGCTCATTAAATTCGTAGCGGAGCACACGGTCGTGAGGTAGCAACTGTTCCTGATGGCTCACGGCTAATCTCCTTCCTTCGATGCGACGTCGGACTCGTCATGCGCCTTCGGCCCGAACCTCAAATAATGAGCGAACAACCCGACCAGGCCGCCAACGAGAGCGATGTTGCCCAGCCATTTCAGCGGGTGCTTCCAGAACTTGACCGCCAGCGGAATCGTCGGATTGCTCGGCAGGCCGCCATAGAGTTCCGGCTTGGTCGCGTCGTGCAGGACGTAAATCACGCCGGTGCCGCCGACGCCCGGGGGATCGTATACGCCGGCGTTTTCGTAGCCGAAGTGATCGCGAAGCTGTTTGGCGCGGCCCTCGGCAAGGAACTTCATGTCTTCCTTGGTGCCAAAGTGCAGGCAGCCCGTTGGGCAGGACTTGATGCAGGCAGGTTCAAGCCCCTGGCTGACGCGGTCCGTGCAGAGAGAGCACTTGTACATGCGCTTGGTGACGCTGTTGAACTTCGGAATGTTGAACGGGCAGCCGGTGACGCAGTAGCCGCAGCCGATGCAGTTGGCCTGCTGGAAGTCGACCACGCCGTTGGTGTACTGCACGATAGCGCCGTCGGCGGGGCAAGCCTCCAGGCAGCCCGGCTCGGCGCAGTGCATGCACTGGTGCTTGCGCATCAGCCATTGCAGGGAGCCATCTTCGCGTTCGTGCTCGTTGAAGAGGATCAGGTTCCAGTAGTTCCACCGGGTGTCCGGCATGGTCTGGTAAGTGTTGTCGAAGGTGGTCTGCGTGAACGGCATGTCGTTCCATTCGACGCAAGCCACTTCGCAGGCCTTGCAGCCGATGCAGGTGGTGGTGTCAATCAGTTTGCAGACGGTGAATCCCCGCTGGGTGTCTTCGCCGGGGACAGTGCCCGCGTGGCCGGAAATTTTCTGAATGCGTAGTGTCTCTTGGCTCATATGGATTCCCCTACGCTTTCTCGACCTTCACCAGGAAGCCCTTGAATTCCGGTGTGTAGGCGTTGGGATCATAGACCGTCGGCGTAATAAGGTTCGCAATGGTTCTCGCGTCCCTGCCTTCGTCCTCGACGATTCCCCGAAATCCCTGATGGATCTGGAAGCCGATCTGGTAGACCTTTTTGCCGTCGATCATCATCGGTTTGATGCGTTTGGTGACCATAGCATTCGCGATATATGTGCCGCGGATGCTGGAGACTTTTATTTTTTCGCCGCCGTGGACGCCGATGTCGTTTGCCAGTTCGGCGGGGATTTCGATGAACGGTTCGGGTATGAGCTGAACGTTCATCGGATTATTTTTCGTCCAGTAGTGGTAATGCTCGGTCATACGATAGGTGGTGCAGACAACGGTGTAACCGTCCTGCGGCGTGGAATATTTATCGTCTGGAGTTTTGAAGCGCTTGACCACAGGATTATGTGTCTGCTGTGGATGCAACGGATTGTCGATGGGGCTTTCCGTGGGTTCGTAGAATTCCGGGAACGGCCCGTCGGCGAAGGCCGCGAGCGGTCCGAAGATCCGGCCGACGCCCTCCGGATTCATGATGAACGGACCCATGTGATCCTTCGGTTTGGAATCGACTTTGAAGTCCGGCACGTCGTTGCCAACCCATTTTTGCGTGCCTTCGCTCCACCAGATTTGTTTGCGCGAAGGATCCCAGGGCTTGCCGTCCACGTCGCACGAAGCGCGATTGTAAAGCACACGGCGATTCGCGGGCCACGACCAGCCCCATCCCGGGTGAACTCCCATACCCGAAGGATCCGAGGGGTCGCGCCGTGCGGTTTGATTGCCGGCTTCGGTGAAGGCGCCGGAGTAGATCCAGTTGCCGCAGAGAGTTGTACCGTCGTCTTTCAACCAGGCATAGCCAGGAACCTGCTGGCCGGCCTTGATCTGTTGCTTCGTGACTGGATCTTCCAGGTCAGCAAGGGCCTTCCCATTGATTTCCTTCAAGACCTCCGCCAGAGGAGGATTGGTGGGATTGCTGTAATTCCAAGTCAGATTCAGGATGGGATCGGGGAACTTGCCGCCTTCCTTCTTGTAGAGTTCCCGAACCTTCAGGAAAATTTGCGCCACGATGGCCTGGTCCAGCCGGGCCTCTCCCGGCGATGGCACAGCCGTGTTTTTCCAAAGCACCCAGCGCGCGGAATTGGTCATTGAGCCGTCTTTCTCGGCAAAACCCGCGCAAGGCAAGTTGTAGACGGTTGTCTGGATCTGCTTCATTTCATCAGTGGAGGTCCCAGGCGCGCGCCAAAAATCGCTGGTCTCGTTGGGATAAATTTCTCCGACCACCAGGAAGTCCGCTTTTTTCAGGGCGTCAATGTTTTTCTTGGAGTTGGGACCAATGGCTACGCCGTTCATTCCAAAGGCAAGCATGCCTTTGAGGTTCCCGCGGTACATGTCGTCCCACATCTGCACCCAGGAGTAATTGCGATCGATCTTGGGCAGATAGTCGAACGCCCAGCCGTTTTGCTTGGTGGCCGCATCGCCATAGAGGGCTTTGAGAAAGCTGACTGCGAATTTGGGCGTGTTGCTGTAGTAGTTCCACGAATCCCACGCGGCGGGCTTCGAGGATGTCGGCGTGATGCGCTTGATCCAATCGGCAAAGGAGGCGTCCGCCGGGGTCGGCACCTTCAGATAGCCGGGCAAACTGTCGAAAAGGCCGGCCATATCGGTGGCGCCCTGAATGTTGGAGTGGCCGCGCAGCGCGTTGACGCCGCCGCCGGCGCGCCCAACGTTGCCAAGCAGGAGTTGCAACATCGCGGCGGTGCGGATGATTTGGGTGCCGAACGAGTGATGCGTCCATCCGACGGCGTAGATGATCGTGCCAACTTTCTTCATGTCGCCGTCTTTGCGAATCGAGGTATAGAGGTCGGCGGCCTTGAGGAACTGCTCCTTGGGAATGCCGGTGATGCGTTCGACCATCTCCGGCGTGTAGCGGGAGTATTGCTTCTTCAGGAGCTGGAACACGCAGTTGGGATTCTGGAGTGTAGGATCAAAGTCGACAGTCGCCGGCAAAGGAGGGAGGGCAGGCGGTTGTCCGGGTTTCGCCTCCGGAGCCGCGGACGCTTTGCCGCCGGGGCCCTGGTAGTTCCAAGTGGCGCGATTGTAAGTTTGTTTCTCCGCATCGAAGCCGGAGAACAAGCCGTCGACGTCGGGGAGCTTGAAATCCTTGTCAACGATGAATCCGGCATTGGTGAAATGGACCAGATATTCTTTTGCGATTCGATTGTTTTCGATGGCATAGCGGATGACGCCGCCGAGGAAGGCGATATCCGATCCCGCGCGAATCTGGCAGAAGAGATCGGCGACCGCGGACGTGCGAGTAAAGCGAGGGTCCACGGAGATTATTTTTGCGTTTCGCGTGCGCTTGGCCTCGACGGGCCACTTGAATCCACAAGGATGGTTCTCTGCAGGATTACCGCCCATGATTAGCATCATGTCGGTATTCTTCATGTCGACCCAGCCATTGGTCATCGCGCCCCGGCCGAACGTTGGTCCCAAACTTGAGACCGTGGGGCCGTGTCAAACCCTGGCCTGATTTTCCAGATGCGTGACCCCCAGGGCGCGCATCGCTTTCACGACCAGATAGTTGAATTCGTTGGTGTCGGTGCAGCCGCCGATGAAGGCGAGCGATTCCAGGCGATTGACGGTGTGGCCCGCAGCATCCTTCTCAACGAAGGTGTCGTCGCGGGTTTTCTTGATACGTGCGGCGATTTCGTTGATGGCGTCGTCCCAGGAAATATCCTGCCATTCGGTGGCGCCCGGCCGGCGGACCTGCGGCTTCAGCAAGCGCCGCTCGTTCATAATTTCCTGCTGGAGCGAAGAGCCTTTGGGGCAGAGGGTGCCGCGATTGGTGGGATGATCGGGGTCGCCCTCGACGTGAACCACTTGCGCGGTGACATTCTTCGCGCGATCGCCGATTGTGTAGATGATCGTGCCACAACCCACGGCGCAATAGGGGCAGGTAGATCTTGTCTCGGAGGCGCGGCCAATCTTCAGCGCACGCAGTTCCGCGTAAGCCGGCTTCAAATCGAAGCCGAAGACGGCTGCGGCGGTTCCTCCAACTGTTGCAATTTTCAGGAAGTCACGGCGAGACGCGTCCATCTGGTGCCTCCGTAGAGATCGGGGAATTGTTACGCGGCTGACTCTTCATATTTCTTCCTAAGAGTTCTGTCAAGCCCTAACGCGTAACCTAGGGACCGCCCAACAGGCCTTCGATGTCTTGGCAGCGCAGAACGTTCCAAGTATTTTTAAAATCAGGACTAATTCAGTCCGATAAAGCTTTCCCACATGCTCAGCTTGCCCTTCAACACCCGGGGCCCAGTTGTCCGTTCCGCCACTGCTTAACCTTCGCCACACACGGCCAGAGAATTCCTCCGGCATTTCAGCGAAAGTGTAAAAAAATAGAGAAGGCAGTTTTGGCTGGCCAGGGAACTCCAGCGTTGGTGTGAATCTCCGCCCGAGAAGTACCAACCCTGGTTCGGCAGAGTCCCAAATGGGCGAGTTGCGTGTGTTCCAAGGCTAACGATGAGAGCGGGTCAAAACTTGTCGCGTTCACCTGCCGAAAAGGTCCGGCGTGTGGATAAGATGTTGTTCTCTGGCTATGCACTGACGGGGGGCGTGGTACTCCTTTCTTTCGTTTCGGCACTAATTCTGCCGAGAAGTTTTCAACTTAGCGTGTTCGGCGACCTCTTGCAGGTGGGCTTGGTAGGGGCATTCGCATTCCTAACGTTTCAAAACATTGTTCTTAGCCGCGGGACGGTCCGCACGTTCTGGCTCTTGCTGTTTGTCGGGGCGGCGTTGTGGCTAGCCGGCCTGTTGGTCTGGACTACGCAGGAGTTGTGGTTCCGCCATCCTCTCCCCGATGTGCCTTTCAGCGACACTCTATTATTTTTGAAATTAGTACCCCTGGTGGCCGCGACGGCCCTGGAACCTCAAAAAGCGCATGATTCCCGCTTTCGTCCTTTTGGTTTACTCGATCTCTCTATTCTCATGTTGTACTCGCTCTATCTCTTTGCGTTCTTTGTTTACGCCTACCGCTTGCTCCCCGGCGCCGCGGGGACCTACAACCATAATTTCAACGTGGCGGATGCGATTGGAAATCAGATATTTCTTGTTGCCGCGGGATTTGCTTTTTTCCGCGAACGCGGCGCGTGGCGTCCGTTGTACCGAATCCTTTTTCTCTCCGCCGCGGGTTATGCTTTAGCCTGCGACCTTATCAATCCGGCAATCGATCTTGGGCGGTACTATGCCGGGTCGCTTTACGGCGTGCCGCTGGTCGCCGCAATGGGTGGCTTTGTTTGCGTTTGCTTGGCGGGGCGACTGGTTCTCCAACCCGGAGTTGCAGCGGGGAAGGGTGAGGAGGAGAAGCAGAAAACGCCCCGGCGATTCGCATTAACTTCCTCGCGATTGGCGATGCTCGTCACACTCTCGACGCCGGCAATCGGATTTTGGCTATTAACGACTTACGCGCCGCATGACAAGCTTTTTTCCTTCCGGCTGGACATCACCCTGCTCACGATCTTTCTGCTGACCCTACTGCTCTCGATCAAACAGGATTTCCTCAGCGCAAGACTTATCGGCTCTTTGCAACACCTTTCAAACACTTATTCCAGCATCGACCGCTTCAAGGATCACCTGGTGCAGGGCGACAAACTGGCCTCCCTCGGCGAACTGGTGGCCAATGTGGCGGAGCAGATCCGGAGCGCGATGGCCGTCATCCGGGAGCAAGCCTCCATCATCACCTCTCGCTCGCTTGGAGAATCGCGGAGTGGCTCCCTGGCCGGGAAAATCGGCCAGTATGCGGAGCGGACCGACGCGCTCGTGGAGGACATGCAACGTTTCGCCCAGGAAACCCCGTTGCAACTCGCCCCTGTGGAAGTGAAGCCGCTGCTCGAACACGCACTCCAGTTGAGCCGCATTAACAAGTTGCAGAACGTTCGTGTTGATTTGGAGGCGGAGGCCTCCTGCCCGGCAGTGCTCGCTGATTCCAGCCAACTGCTTCACGTTTTTCTCCAGATCATTTCGAACGCCATGGACGCCCTGGAAGAAGTGGGAGGGGGCGAACTGGCGATTTCCATACGTTCCTGCGAGCCGCAGGTTTGCATCCAGTTTTCGGACACTGGGCCGGGCATCCTGCATCCGGAGCACGCGTTCGAGCCTTTTTTCACCACCAAGCCCGTCGGGAAGGGAACCGGTCTCGGCCTGAGCACATGCTACGGCATCATTCGGCAACACGAAGGGGACATTACCTGCGGGAACCGGCTTGAAGGCGGGGCGTACTTCACCATTTTTGTGCCCGCGGCCACGTTGCCGGGCCTCGAATCCGGCATCCCGACGGCTGTTGTCCCGGAGGGAGCGGGATGAGCCTGTTACCCCGCCACAAGATACTTCTTGGCCTGGCCGGTGCGATTTTTTGTTTGCACTTGGCCGTGGCGGCGGTGGCCAAACCGTCTTTCGGCTTGACCATTTTCGGCGACGCGCTTCCCTGCGGGTTGCTGATCGTGGCGATCCTGGCGGTACGCGAGAATTTTCGCTTCCACCACGGCGTGCTTCCTCTGTTCTGGAAGTTGATGGCCGCGGGCTTGTTTCAAATGCTGCTTTCACAGACCTACTGGTTTTACTACGATTCGTTGCACCGATATTCCTCTCCCAGCCCGGTCATTGGCGATACGCTTTTCCTGCTGGCGCACGTATTCTTTCTCTCCGCATTTGTGCTGCGCCCGCATTCGACTTCCGCGGGCCACGACATGCGTCTGCGCCATCTCGATTTCGCCCTGCTCACGTTCTGGTGGCTTGCACTGTACGCTTACTTCGCCCTGCCCTGGCAGCTCGTCATCCAGGATTTCACCAGATACAATCCCGCTTTCTATATCCTCGCGTTGATCCAGCACCTGATGATCATCACGGGACTCGGCGTAGTCTGGCAGCGCTCCTCGGGACTCTGGCGCACCGTTTACGGGAGCTTCCTCTGCCTGTTCGTGCTGATCGCCGCGGGGAATCTGCTGCTGAGTGTCGCCATCGACCGCGGGGTTTATCACGCAGGCGGATTTTACGATACGCCCTTCCTGCTGTCGTTGCTCCTGTTCACGCTCGTCGCCACGTTCGGGCCTTCTCTGAACCCCGTCGATGACAAGGCTCCGAATCGCGAAATCAGACAGAGCTTGTGGACCGCGCGCATCGCTATGGTCGCCATTCTTTCGCTGCCGGTTATCGCGCTTCTCGGCTCGTTCCAAAAGAATGTGCCCGAGGAGATCGAGCTCTTTCGGCTGCGCCTGGTGTTCGGAGCAATGTTGCTGTTGAGCGGCCTGGTTTTCTGGAAGTTGACTCTCCTTGCCAGGGAACTTCGGCGGCTCGTTCGCCTTTCCCAGTCCTCGCTTGAAAACCTTAAATCCGTGCAAGCGCGGGTAACCCAGTCGCAAAAGTTGGCGGCGCTGGGGCGGCTGGCCGCCGGCGCCACCCACGAAATCAGCAATCCGCTTACCGCCATCCTCGGCTACTCCGAACTCTTGACGGATATCCCCTCGCTTTCCCCGCCGGATCGCGAGAGCGCCCAGATCATCCAGCGACAGGTGCACCGCGCCCAGGCCGCGGTGAACAGCCTGCGAAATTCTTTGCGAAATCCGGATTCCCCGCATCCGACCCCGGTGGTCGAACGAGGAGATTCCTGAACCCTGCGGCAGGTGCTTGACCAATGGCGCGACTACTTTTTCTCGCACTCGAGTACGCCGCTTTTTTCCTGGCGGTCCCATTGCTTATCTATTACCGCCGGATTCCCAACTTGCCTATTCCTTATCTACTCGTCATTGCACTGCTAGCCTTTCTCGCCCTTCGGGCCGATCCAACATTTTGTTTTTCGCAACTCACCTCCTGGGGTAATATCCGGCCCTTCCTCGCCAGCATTCTTATTCGCGACGCCGTATGCCTCCTGGGACTCGGAATCGCGGTTTACTTTCTGGCGCCGCAACTCCTTTTCTCACTCATCCGGCAATCACGCGGGCTCTGGGCGCTGGTTTTTGTCCTCTATCCGCTACTTTCAGTTTATCCGCAGGAATTTCTCTACCGCGCGTTTTTCTTTCACCGCTACCAGCCGCTCTTCGGTCAGGGTTGGGGCATGATGGCCGCCAGCGCGCTGGCGTTCGGGTTCGTTCACATTATTTTCAGGAACTGGCTGGCCGTGGGGCTCTGCGTGATTGGCGGGTTTCTTTTTTCACTCACCTATCAAACGTCAGGGTCGTTTCTCCTCGCCTGCCTGGACCACGCCATTTTCGGTGACTTCCTGTTCACAATTGGCCTTGGCCAGTACTTCTATCACGGCTCCCGGACCTGACCCCTCCCATTCATTCTTCTCCCCAAACGCGGTTCATCCCGGTAAAATGAAGGCGAAACAATTCCTTCTTCCTCACTATGAAATATATGGGCAACCGGGTGCGTATTTAGAGTTCAGGCCAACCCATCCCAAGGAGATGCCGCCGCATGGCGACGACACCCAAATCGCTGAAGCCCGACCTGGGCTCACTGCGCATCAGCGACACCAAACGCAACGCCACAAAATCGAGCAGGCGCTGGCTGTGGCTCATCCTGGGCACGCTGGCTTTGATTCTGCTCGCCGTGGGCGCGTCCGCGTTCCGCGACCGCAAGCCGGAGGTGGAGGTCGCGACGGCGCGCAAGCCAGTCAGCGGTCCGGCCGGGGTGTTGAACGCCAGCGGCTACATTACCCCGCGGCGCCGCGCCACGATTGCGGCAAAAATCACGGGGCGCGTCACCAGCGTGATGTTCGACGAGGGAACCCGGGTCAGCGAGGGGCAGCTGCTCGCCACGCTGGATGATTCCGACGCGCGGCGTGCCCTGGACTCCGCCAAGGCGGATCGCGACTCCGCCCAGGCGGCGATTGCCGATTTCGAAGTGCAGCTTCGCAACGCCGAAATCGAACTGCGCCGCACGCAGCAACTGGTGAAAGAGGGAGTGCAGACCCAGCAGGCTCTAGATGCTTCGGTGATGGCCGCCGACAGCCTGCGCGCCAAAATCAACCTGGCGAAACGGCAGGTGGAAGGCTCGGAAGCCCGCATTCGCGAACAACAGCAGGCCGTGGATAATTGCACGATTCGCGCGCCGTACGCCGGGATTGTGGTTTCGAAGGACGCACAGGTGGGCGAAATGGTCTCGCCCGTTTCGGCGGGAGGCGGGTTTACGCGCACCGGCATCGCCACTATCGTGGACCTGCACTCAAATGAGATTGAAGTGGACGTCAGCGAGTCTTATATCGCAAAGGTGCAGCCCAACCAACCTGTCACCGCTGTCTTGGACGCCTATCCCGATTGGAGCATACCTGCGAAGGTGAGGACGGTGATCCCCACGGCTGACCGGCAGAAGGCCACCGTGAAAGTTCGCATCTCGTTCACGGACGACGGTCATGTCCGCCTGATCGATCCGGCCACGCAGCCGCGGATTCTTCCGGACATGGGAGTGAAGGTCACGTTTCTGGAAGACGAAAAGCCCAAAGCGGCGGCGGATAAATCATCGGCGGGAGCACCAGCGGTGGCACTGGTGCCGCAAGTAGCCATTCACCAGGACAACTCTTCCAAGTTCGTTTTCGTGGTGAAGGGCGATACCCTCGAACGCCGCGCGGTTTCGCTGGGTTCCAATCGGGGCACGGACGTGGAAATTCTTGCCGGGCTACAGCCGGATGCGGTCGTTGTTGTGAAGGGTCCCGAGTCGTTGCGTGATGGCCAGTCGGTGCAGATCAAACAATAGGAGCGCTCGCTATGGTGAAAGTTGACGGAAGTGGCGGTAACTCCAGCCTGATTCAGGTCCGCGATCTCGACAAAACGTATCGTCGCGGCGGCGAAGAAATTCACGTGCTCCAGGGGCTGAACCTGGACGTGCAAAAGGGCGAATTCGTCGCGTTCATGGGGCCGAGCGGCTCCGGCAAAACCACGCTTTTGAATTTGCTGGGCGGCCTGGACGTTCCGACACGCGGCAGCATCACGGTGGATGGGGACGAAATCACCAACATGTCCGCCCATCGCCTGACCGAATGGCGCGCGCGACACGTGGGCTTCATCTTCCAGATGTACAATCTGATTCCCGTGCTCACGGCATTTCAGAACGTCGAATTGCCGCTGCTGCTGACCAAACTTTCCAAGGCCGAACGGCGCGAACACGTGGAGACGGCGCTTTCCGTTGTCGGCCTGGCCGACCGGATGAACCATTTTCCACGGCAGCTTTCCGGGGGACAGGAGCAGCGCGTCACCATCGCGCGAGCCGTCGTCTCCGACCCGACTTTCCTGCTTTGCGACGAGCCCACCGGCGACCTGGACCGGAAGAGCGCCGATGAAATCATGGCGCTGATTGAGGAGTTGGTCGGCAAGCACTCCAAGACCGTGCTGATGGTGACCCACGATCCGGTGGTCGCTTCCCGCGCCAACACGACGCTACACCTTGATAAAGGAGTGCTCGTCGAAGGGCGCAAACAGCCGCAGTTGAGCACGGCCGGAGGTGTTGTATGAAATTTTCGCGCATCATCCTGGCGAACCTGTTTCGCAAAAAGGTTCGCCTGCTGCTCACGATCGGTTCGTTTGCCGTGGCGCTATTCCTGTTTGTTTTCCTTGCCGTCGTGCGCGACGCGTTCAATCGTGGCGCCGACGTTGCGGGTGCGGATCGCCTGGTGGTGATCAACCGCACGTCGATCATCAACCTGATGCCGCTGGCCCACCGCGACAAAATCATGCGCATCCCCGGCGTAAAAGTGGTGACACACAACAACTGGTTCGGCGGCACGTACATCGACGAAAAGAATTTTTTCCCGCAGTTCGTAATCGATCCGCAGGCCCAGCGCGAAGTTTTTCCGGAACTGATCGTTCCCGATGACCAGTGGGCTAACTTTCTGAAAGACCGCCAGGGAGCCATAGCGGGCGCGAAAACGGCCGAGAGGTTCGGCTGGAAAATCGGCGATCGCATCCCGATCAAGACCACACTCTACGGAGGCGGCTCCTGGGAGTTCAACCTGGCCGGCATTTATCACGGCAAGCGTCCGCAGGATGACGAAACGCAGTTCTGGTTCCAGTGGGACTATTTCGAGGAAAAAGTTCCCGACCGCGTGAAGGGCCAGATCGGCTGGTATGTCCTGCGCGTGGATAATCCAGATGATTCTCCGCGCATCGCGAAAGCCATTGACGCGGAATTCGCGAATTCTCCCTTCGAAACCACGACGCAGACCGAATCCGCCTTCGCCGCCAACTGGGTGAAGCAGTTCGGCAACATCCAGTTCCTGATTGTTTCCATCGGCTCGGTGGTCTTCTTTACGCTTCTGCTCGTGACGGGAAACACCATGGCGATCTCCGTTCGCGAACGCACTTCGGAGCTGGCGGTGTTCAAGGCCATAGGTTTTTCGGACCTGGCGATTTTGTTTTTTGTGCTTGCCGAGGCGCTGGCAATTGCCTTGTTCGGCGGATTGCTGGGGATCCTCGGTGCCATGATTCTTGTCCCGGCATTGGGGAAGGCGCTGGCCGGACTCTTGCCGAGCATTGTGCTTGCGCCATCGATGCTGGTGTTAGGGCTTGTTCTTGCCGTAGTTGTTGGCTTTGCAAGCGGGATAATTCCCGGCGTCAGTGCGATGCGCCTTAGAGTGGTCAATGCCCTGAGGAGGGTCTAGGAATGCCGGCCAAAATTTTCTTCGGGTTCGTGGTTACGCTCGCGGCGGTGTTTGTATTCCTGCTCGGCCTGACGATCCTTGTGGGCCTGCTGGCTCCGTTTTTTAACACGGTCCCGGTGTCCTACAATTTTCGCAGCATCCGCGCGCGGTGGACTTCCACCATTGTCGCGGTTTTAGGAATCGCGGGCACCGTCGGCGTGTTCGTGGCGATGCTTTCGCTGGCCAAGGGATTCAAGTCCACGCTGGTGGCTTCGGGTTCTCCCGGGAATGCGCTGGTGATGCGCGCCGGTTCTGCCTCTGAAATGCTGGGCGGCATCACGCTCGATTCGGTGCGCATCGTTCAAGATGCGCCGGGTGTAGCTCACGATTCCACCGGCCCGCTTGTCACTCAGGAAGTCGTCGGAGTTGTGCCAATTCCCCTGATCAGCACGGGCACGGACGCGAACGTGCAGGTTCGCGGCGTTTCACCGAACGTCATGCAGATTCGAACTTTCGTCAAAATGGCCCAGGGCAGCATGTTTCAGCCGGGGCTTTCGCAGATGATTGTCGGAAAAAACGCTACAAAGACCTATTCGGGTTTGAAGCTTGGCGACACGGTGAATCTTGGCGGCGGCCACTGGCAGGTGGTGGGCGTGTTTGATGCCGGCGGTTCGTCGTTCGATTCGGAAATATGGTGCGATGCGAAGATACTGAGCCAGGTCTTGCAGCGTCCCGCAAATATTTTTCAGTCGGCGACGGTTCACCTGACTTCACCGGCGGCGTTCCAGCAGTTCAAGGATTCCGTCACCTCGGACCCGCGGTTGAACGTGGATGCGGTGCGCGAAATCGACTACTACGCGAAACAGTCGACCACCATGACGCGGCTGATTACCGTGCTGGGCGGGATTGTGGCGCTTATCATGGCGGTGGGCGCGGTGTTTGGCGCGCTGAATACGATGTACTCCGCTGTAGCCGAGCGCGGACGCGAAATCGCCACCATGCGTGCTCTGGGCTTTTCCACCACCAACGTTTTGCTTTCTTTTCTCTTCGAGGCGCTGCTGATTTCGATTGTCGGCGGCATCCTGGGATGTATTGCCGTGCTTCCCTTGAACGGCTTGACCACCAGCACCATGAATTTTCAGACCTTTTCGAACCTGGCTTTCGCTTTCAAGATCACCTTTGACCTGCTGCTGATGGGCATTCTCTTCGCGCTGGTGATGGGCGTTCTGGGCGGCCTGCTTCCGGCGATTCGCGCTTCGATTCGTCCGGTAGCCGTGGCGCTCCGCGAACTCTAGCCGATATAGCGGCCTCGACACGGTAGCCGGCGGCCGCCTTTAGCAATTGCTCAAATTGTTTGGTGCTGGACTCCAAAACATAATTCAGTTTTCCTCCCGGATTAGGTCTCCGGTGCGCCGTGCGTGTTACACTCACTTTTTGTCAGGAGACACGCTTTTGAACCTATCCCCGGCTCGTTTCATTCGCGGTACCCGAAATCTTTTCCTCTCTTTCCTCGCCATCGCATCACTTGCGCTCAGTTCGTTTGTTCCGGCTCAGGAACTGTCTGCTGACCAGATGAAAGGCCTTTCCTGGCGGCTAATTGGACCCTTCCGCGGCGGGCGCGTTACCGCTGTTGCCGGAGTCGCGGGCGATCCCAAAACCTACTACATGGGCACACCCGGCGGCGGCGTCTGGAAGACCACCACCGGCGGTGTCACCTGGTTTCCGATTTTCGATGACGCCCACGTTGCCTCGATCGCCGACCTGGTGGTTGCGCCCTCGGATCCCAACACAATCTACGTAGCAACCGGCGAGCAAACGCCCGGCAATGGAGTCTGGAAATCCACCGACGCGGGCGGAACGTGGACAAACATCGGCATTCGCGAATCCCGCACGATTCCGTCCATCCTCGTTGATCCGAGCGACGCCAAGACGCTCTATGCCGCGGCGGTGGGCGACATGACGCCGAGCGATTATCGCGGCATTTACAAAACCACGGACGGAGGAAAGTCGTGGCGCAAGGTTTTCTATAAGGATGACCGCCACAGTCCCACCGAACTGTGCTTCGAACCGGGCAACTCTCGGGTGATCTTTGCGGTGATTCGGCGAATTCCTTCGCCGCGCTCGGAAAAAGCCGCAGAGGAGAAGGAGCAGGAAGAGCAGGAAGTGGACACGGTCATCATCAAGTCGTCCGACGCGGGGGAAACTTGGGCACCCACAGGCGAAAAGGGATTGCCGCCGGCTCGCCGTGGGCGCGTCGGCCTTGCCATCGCTCCGGGCCTTTCCGGCAAGCGCGTTTTCGCGCTGATGCGCCAGGGACTTTTCCGCTCCGACGATGCCGGCGAGACGTGGCAGCAGATCACGCAGGATCCCCGCGTGCTCGGTGACGATTATTTCGGCCGTGTCTACTCGGATCCCAGGAACCCAGAGGTCGTCTACGTGATGCAGACCTCCACGTACAAATCCACCGACGGCGGCCGCACCTTCGCCGCGTGGAAGGGCACGCCCAGCGGCGAGGACGACCACGTTCTGTGGATCGCTCCGGAAGACACGAACCGCATCATCGAGGGCACGGACCAGGGCGCGGTGATCACACTCGACGGCGGGAAAATTTGGAACACCTGGTATAACCAGCCGACCGGGCAATTTTACAGAGTCGCCACCGATCGATTCTTTCCGTATCGCCTGTATGCTTCGCAGCAGGATTCAGGATCGGTCTCCGTGCCCAATCGCACGGACTTCGGCCT
>Ga0210400_10000167_pt1 | contig 84543 bp, 70 predicted proteins | sample IncBWH26MmetaG_FD_155456 | JGI IMG/M metagenome (GOLD analysis project Ga0210400, IMG submission 155456) | Forest soil microbial communities from Barre Woods Harvard Forest LTER site, Petersham, Massachusetts, United States - Inc-BW-H-26-M | ecosystem: Environmental > Terrestrial > Soil >... | reverse complement strand
TCGGCTCATCGCATCCTGGGGCTGTAGAAGGTCCCAAGGGTTAGGCTGTTCGCCTATTAAAGCGGTACGTGAGCTGGGTTCAGAACGTCGCGAGACAGTTCGGTCCCTATCTGGTGTGGGCGCAGGAGAATTGCAGGGAGTTGTCCCTAGTACGAGAGGACCGGGATGAACAGACCTCTTGTGTACGAGCTGTCCCGCCAGGGGCACCGCTCGGTAGCGAAGTCTGGAAGAGATAATTGCTGAATGCATCTAAGCAAGAAGCTCGCCCTAAGATAAGTTCTCCCAATCCGCTTCGGCGGATAAGAAGGGCAGTCGAAGACTACGACTTTGATAGGCTGGAGGTAGAAGCGCAGCAATGCGTGAAGCTGACCAGTACTAATCGCCCGTTCGGCTTAATCATAAAACTTTCTCAAGCTGTTTTTGTGGCGACTCGATAGGAGTCGCCCTGAGGCAACTCGGTAAGAGTTGTACTGAGAAAGAGCAAAGCAGGCCTCGGTGAGAGGCCTCAAGCCAAAGTATAGAAACAGTGCGTTCGACAAAGAGTCGAACTTGTAATGCCAGCCAAATTCTGTTGTCGCACTCGCGACCCTCGCTCGGGATGAGCGGAGGGGTTGTATCGCGAGTAAAAGTTTCCTGGTGGTCATACCGCGAGGGTCACACCCGTTCCCATCCCGAACACGGAAGTTAAGCCTCGCCGGGCCGATGATACTGCACGGGTAACTGTGTGGGAACGTAGGTCGCCGCCGGGATTAAAACTGAAAAGGCCGGTCCGGTTTCTACCGCGACCGGCCTTTTTGTTTTTGCTACTTCCTTCCCGCGTGGCTTCTCAAGCTAAAAGTTTGGCGCCGGAGAGGAAGACGGATTTGCAGCTACGGGCATTTTTGGATCCGAGATTTTTTCTTTTTCGTCGACGGCAAACAAAAGGTAGCTGCTGAACTGGTGGCGCCGGTGCATGCGGTGGCCCTTAAAATCAAAATACAATTCCGCGGTCTGGGGAAGCCATAATTTTGCGTTGTATTTGCGGAAGGCGACCGGTCCGTAGTCGACCGATACATGCTCTGCTTTTAGCTGGATTTCCGGAAGGGGGGAAACAATGTCCGTCTCGAGCCGAACCACTTGAAATGTGTCCGCCGCAACCCACGCGCGTCCTCGCAGCGGAACCGGCGTCAACCGGCCTCCGAGGCGGTACCCGCGCAGGCGTGAAGGTTTGTCTGGCTTTTGCCGGAAATGGACTTGCCAAGCGAGACCTCCATTCCACCGGCTCAAGCCTTCGCAGCTGAGCTGGAAATCTTCTATGTAGTTGGGATGAAAAACCAGGACGAGGGAAGGCAATCCGATCGTGGCGATTTGCTGTGGAAATAACGAGGGATCCATGCTGCCATTGCGATACTCCTCCACGTCCAGCATCCCCTTTCGCACCTCCTGAATGCCCACCACGTAGCTGAACGAGCGTGATTCCCGCACCGACGGAAAACCGGAGTGGTCCAAAAGTTCATTTTCCACTTTCTCCGTGGCGGTGATTTTGTTTACAGATTCGATGAAATCGCGGACTCGGTTTGCTGCTTCGTCCTGGACCTGTTGAAGAGGGCAGGCGACACCGGGTTCGACGGCAGGCATGCTTTCGTCGACGTCCGGGGGCATCCACTTCGGCGGGGGAGCGAGATCGGTGGCAATCGAGACGGCCGTTGTTGAGGACGGCGGTGTCACGATCGGCGGTGCCGTCGATGCGGAAGTCTCTGTTTTCTGCAAAGAATCCATCAGTTGCCGAGCGGCAGCAGCGTGCGAGTTGTTGGGTTGTGCTTCCAGAAATGCCTGTAGGGTTTTGATCGCGCGTGGCCTCTCGCCCCGATGTGCCAGTGCAAGCGCAAGGAAGATCTGGGCGCCCGCGGCTCGATCCTTGCCTAGTTCAATGGCGTGCTCGGCATGAGTCTGCGCTCTCTCGTACTCTGCCTGCCGCACATAAGCGCTCGCGAGTTGCTCCTCGTACCGCCAGGAAGAAGGTTCTGCTTCTGCGGCTTTCGAGAGATAGCTGATTGCCGAGGGCAGATCGGCGTCGCGAAGGGCGATCTGCGCCAGAGCCGAGAACGACAAAGCATGTCGTGGATAAATCTGAATGGCCTTTTCCCAATAGGACTTTGCCTGCGTCCAGTCGTTTTTGGTCGACCAATAGACACCCCAGAGATAGTTAACATCGGGGTTTCCCGGAGCGGAACCGGAGAGTTTTTCCAAGTACTTCCGAGCCTCCTCAGGCTTGTCCCCACGAATGGCTTCGAGAGCTTTGTTTAGGTCTTTTTGGGCATTGGGTGCCAGCAGAGGTGCCGTTGAAGAAGGCTGGGCCGTTGCATCCGAGGACTCGGGTACCAGGGTCAGATAAGCATACTGGTTTTGCCCGGCGATAGAGAGTTCGACCGTCTCCGACACCTTCTTGTATCCTGGTGCGACAACTTCCGCCGTATATCTCCCGACCGCCAGGTTTGGAAACTGTACTTCGCCGGAGTGGAGTGTCCCAAACCCTGCCGAACCGCCGCCAAAATTGATAAGATTGACCGCCGCCATCCCCATAAAGGGCGTCCCATCAGGGGATAGAATCTTGATAGTGATCATGCTCGAAGCCAGTGGTGTTCCCCCCGTCTGCGGGTTTTGCTGCGTAGGTCGCTGGGCCATGGCCACAGCGCTGGCTGATAAACACAGGACCAGAAGTCGCGCGATATGCCGGGACGGGAATCGGCTCTGGGTAGCCACCGGGGAAAACTCCTTGGCGAGACGGGGTACGACCGAACCGTTCGCGTTCTTTTTCCCTTACGTTCGTGATTGCGTCCGTCGAGAAGTCTGAGCATTTTGACACGCTGGAAGCGCTTTAGGTAGCCGAAATTCTACTTTTGATCTTGAGTTATCGGCAGGGGTCGGGAGATACGGCGCTGGGGAGTGTCTACGAGCAAGCGTTCGGGTAAGTACTATTGACTGCAAACATTGGACGGACTACGTTGGAGACTCCCCTCTTCGGCCGGATGGCAGAGCATTCTATCGGAGGTCAGGCATGCCCACGAATTCCTCCTCAAACACCGTTCACCACAAGACCAAAACTGCCTTGGACGAACGCTGGGCCAAGCTGCGCACCCATCCGCGGGTCGTGTCGCGGGTGAAGTTTCAAGTGGAGTGGGAGGAAGGGGCTTCGCCGCAGCGCGCCAACGGCGTCACGGTCGACGTCAGCAAGTCGGGTTGCCTGGCCGTGGTGGGAGCGGGTCTTCCATTGCGCCAGCGTGTGCGCCTGATCAATCCCGAGAGCGGCCGGGTGGCCGAAGCCCAGGTTGTGTGGCGCGATCACGAAGCCTGGGATGTAGGGCTGGAACTGGTCGATCCGGACGCCTCGTTCTGGGGCGTGAAATTCTAGAATAACTCGGACTCGTTTCTCATTGAGAACAAACAACTGCAGTGTCTAGGTTTGTTTCTCACAAGAGAAGAATTGCCAACCCTTCCTGGGAAGAAAGGGTTGGGCACCCTCGATTTATTCCGCCTCGATTAACTAAACAAGTGGTATCCTCCCGGTGTGGGAAAACGTCAAGATAAAATTCGGGCAGATTCAATTTGCCCTCCTCCCAATAAGCTGTATATTGCAAGTCTTGGTCCCCATTCCAAGGCCGCGGCCAGCGGAGATTAACTTGAAGCTAAGGCATAACATTGGGCGTACTTGGTTGGCTGCGATTTTCGGATTCGTCCTGCCACTCGGCGTTGCTCATGCGCAAGAAATTCCCACACAGTTACTTAAAAACACGGAAGTGAAGCAGCTCCGCGGTATAGCCGTCGAGCCTATGACTGGCCCCATACGCTGCGACAATGCCGGAAACATCTATCTGCAGACGTACCAATACCCCGACCCACTAGCCGCTCCCGTTCGTCGATTTACGCAGGAGGGAAAATGGTTACCGGAATTATCCCTCGGCCAAAGGGAAGAATTCAAAAACAAGTGGTATCAAATTAGGGACTTCCAAACCGGTGCGTCTGGCAACACGTTTGTCTTGGTCATTAGCAGCGAGAAGGGTAAGGATGGCTGGGCTGCCGGCCCCTCCGACGTATCGGTCGTTGAGTTTGACGAAGACGGTAAGCCCGACACCGTGATAAAGCTCGACACAGCAGCGGATTTTTTTGCCGGCCAGCTAGAGGTTTTTCCGGACGGAAAGTTTCTCGTCGGCGGGTTCAAGGTGGTCCGGGGACCAGGGTACGTGCCTCAGAATGGTGTGCAGGCGCCAAGGGAGGTGTACATCGGATCGTATAGTCAAGACAGTCATCTGATTGCTGAATTTCATCCAACGCCTCCGCCTGCCAAGGAGACCGCTCCCGAAACGCATGATGCGGAAAGGACGGCTGAAACCAGTAAGCAAGAAAAACAGAACAGCGCCAAGGAGTCTTGGAGCGGCAAGGGGTTTATGCCGGAAGACATGGTCGTTGGCCAGGATGGGAACGCCTATTTCTTTCACAAGAGCGCCATTCCAGTAATCTATGTGCTCAGCGAAAACGGAGAGTTCGTGCGGCAGTTCTTTGTGGCTCTGCCATCGCCGAATGCTAGGCCGTGGCAGATCAGGTCGCTTCCGGGGCTGAAGCTGTTGGTGGATTTTATCGAAGATGTAGGCGAGGACAGCTCTGCCGGGCAGATAGATTACTTTGACATGATTGATTCTCAATCCAGCGAAACGATTTCCCGGTACAAACTGCTTCCCAGGGATGGGGGCATAATCGCTTGCTATTCGGAGCCCTATGATTTTGTTTTCTTAGGGGGAGACCCACAGGGATTCACTACCATCGTGCATGCATCGCCAAAATGAAAATATTCTCCTAACTTTCCCACGCAATCCTGAGAGAAATGCCGCATGGCGGGTGGCCGCGTCTTCGTCTTATGCCTTACCAGCCTATCCGGGCTGCCCCGTCTTGGGTTCGTCGTGACGCCGCCGATGGTGGCGCGCTACACTCTAGCGTCAGATCTGATAACGAAACGCGGACCGGAGGGCGCATGCGCGCGGTGCTGACAGGCGGGGCCGGCTTTCTCGGGTCGCATCTGTGCGACCGCTTGATTGGCGAGGGCTGGGAGGTTTTGGCCATCGATAATCTGGTCACCGGCGTCGAATCCAACATCGCGCGACTGCGGAAGCTTCCGAAATTCCGGTTCGCCCAAGCTGACGTTACGAAATATATCGATGTGCAGGGCCCCGTGGACTACGTTTTGCATTTTGCTTCCCCCGCGAGTCCCGTGGACTACCTGAAATTGCCAATCCAGACGCTGAAGGTCGGGTCGTTAGGTACGCACAACGCCCTGGGCCTGGCGCTCGCAAAGAAGGCCAAGTTTTTTCTTGCCTCGACCAGCGAATGTTATGGCGATCCGGAGATTTCGCCGCAGAATGAAGAATATTGGGGGCACGTGAATCCCATTGGACCGCGGGGCGTATACGACGAGGCCAAAAGGTTTGCCGAAGCGATGACCATGGCCTACCACCGTTATCACGGCGTCGACACGCGTATCGTAAGAATCTTCAATACCTATGGCCCGCGCATGCGCCTGAACGATGGCCGCGCGCTCCCGAATTTCGTCTATCAGGCGCTCACGGGGCAGCCGCTGACGGTCTATGGCGATGGAATGCAGACGCGAAGCTTCTGCTATGTGTCCGATTTGATTGACGGGATTTACCGGCTGATGCAATCCAACGAGCATTTGCCGGTCAACGTCGGCAATCCGCAAGAGATCACCATCCTGGAGTTTGCCGAGCGCATCCGCACGCACTTCGCGAAAGCCCCGGCGATTGTCTTCAAACCGCTCCCGCAGGATGATCCAAAACGCCGCTGCCCCGACATAACCAAGGCAAAAGGTCTTCTGGGGTGGGAGCCGCGCGTAAATTTAGAAGAAGGCTTGCGCCTGACTCTCGCATATTTCAGAGAACAGTTTGTGAAAGAGAAAGCGGGCAACGCCTAACGATAGCAATCGAAATACACATTCCCGGGAGCTGGATTTTTACTCTCTTCCGAAGGAATAATACTCGAACCCGAGTTCCCGCATGCGCTGCGGCCGGTACAAATTCCGACCATCGATCACCAATTTTCGCGCCATCGATTTTCCCGCGCGCTCCCAGTCGAGTTTCCGGAAGCATCCCCACTCCGTGCAAACCAGCGCCGCGTCCGCGTCTTGAAGGGCCTCGTAGGGATCTTCGTGATATTCCACCTGCGGAAAAAGGGTCTTTGTCTTGGCGATGGCCTCGGGGTCGCTCGCGTGAACGTGAGCGCCTTCGTCCACCAGCCTCCTCACGACCTCCAGCGCCGGCGCGAAACGTATATCGTCGGTATTCGCTTTGAACGCCAGCCCCAGGACCGCAAGGCGTTTCCCTTTCACCACCCAGAGTGCCTTGCGCACTTTTTCCAGGAACCTGTCGATTCGTTGTTTGTTCACCCTCTCCGCGGCCTTCAGAATATCGAAGTCCACCCCCACGCCCGCCGCCAAATACACGAACGCCTGAAGATCCTTGGGAAAACAGAAGCCGCCAAACCCCAGGCCTGCCCGCAGAAATTGCGAGCCGATTCGTGGGTCCAAACCCATGGCGTGCGTCACCTCTTCCACGTCCGCGCCGATCTTCTCGCAGAGATCCGCGATCACGTTGGCGTAGCTGATCTTCAGCGCGAGGAACGAATTCGAAGCATGCTTGATCAACTCCGCGCTGTTGATCGTCGTCACCAGAAATTCTGCCTGGTGCCCGGGCGGGCATGGCCCTTTGTGAACAGGGCAATGAAAACGGCGCTCCAGAATTGGCTGGTAGATTTCTCTCATCTCGGCGGCGGTAGACTCTTCCTCCACGCCAACGACGATGCGGTCGGGATGGAAGAAATCATCGACGGCGGTGCCTTCGCGAAGAAACTCGGGATTCGAGGCCACTCGAAAACGCAGGTCGCCGTTCCTGGTGTAGGCCATTAATGCGCGGCGCAGTTCGACACCCGTGCGCGCAGGTACGGTGCTTTTTTCGATGACAAGCTTTGGCGAGCGCGCTTCCGTGGCAATCTGCCGCGCAACGTGGTCGATGGCGGAGAGGTCTGCCTCTCCGCTCTCGCGCGGCGGCGTTCCCACGCAAATGAAAATCGCGTCGCTGCCGCGAATGGCTTCACCCGCATCTCTGGTAAACGAAATCCGTCCAGCCTTGCGGGCGGACGTCAAGATCTCCTCCAGGTGAAGCTCGAAGATAGGCACGTGGCCAGCCTGAAGCTGCGCGATTCGGGCGTCGTCTATATCCGTGCAAATCACAGCGTGTCCCGCCTCCGCAAGACACGCACCCGTTACCAGGCCGACGTAGCCGCATCCGATCACCGTTATTCGCAAGCAGATTCCCCCTGAGAGCGCGCCGGTAGCTAACTCGCAGCTATCCCAAGCGCTATACGGGCTCAATATTGTGACTGAATCGCGCAGGAGATCAAAATCGCAAGAAAGCGTCGGGCGGTCACAAGGAATCGAGCCGAGCCCTAATTAAATTTTGCACCGCTTCCCATAAGCAACCCGCGAAGACCTAGGAGGACAAGCCTTGGCTGGCGGCGAATCACATTCCACAACAGCCTTGCCGATTCGTCCCTGCTAATTTCGCCGAGCGAGTCACGCGTTGAAGTGTTCAGCAAATCGACGAGCTGCGAGTAATCCTTTTGTTGGAAATGATGCAGCGCCCGGCGGATGAGCCAGTGGGTACCCAGTTCGCGGCGCAGGACCCGCAACTCCGTCCCACGACCTTTCCTCAAAATGGTCTCAGCGACGCCTTGCGCTCCCCGAAAGCCAGTAACGATTCCGCCTACCGTCGTGACTTTCACCTGCGCCGCCGCGTCGCCCACCAGGAACACCTCACCGTTTCCCACGCGGCGCCGCACCGGCACCCACTTCCGGTAAACCGGAATCCGCGCTCCTTGCCACTGAAGTGGTTCCATCCTCTTTTTTTCCAGGAACCGGGCAATACATCGTGATGTGTCCCGGCCGTCCTCGCCGATGATCCCCACAGCGGCGCGCTCCGTCGATTCAGGAATCAACCAATAGAAATAGGGCGTGTCATCGGGAACGAACCATACCCGAGTGGTATCCGCGGGACAATCTTTCGGCAGTTTCACGATCGCCTGGACCAAAGGCACGGTCTCGACAGGAGGCCAGCCTGCCGTGCGCGCGACGCGGCTCGCTGCTCCATCCGCGCCCACAACGCTATCCGCATGCAACTCTGCGCGGTGACCCGCAGTTTCCACCTCGAGCCGCAACCCGGCCGAGTTCGGGCGTAGTCCAAGAAAGCGCGTCTCAAAAGAAAGCTGTGCTCCGGCTCGCTGCGCCTCTTCCGCCAGCGCGGGGATTAGCCGGGACCTTTCGATGACCAAGTCAGGCCGCGAAAGTGCCACCTGGGCGGATCGCCCGTCCGTGAAGAGTTCGAAGTGCCGAATTTCATTGACCGTGCTTGCGGCGACCGAGACCCCCAATTGGTTCCGCAGATGATCCGTGACAATCAGCGTGCGCGGTGCCGGGTCAAACCCCTGCTTGGACTCGAGCACGCGCACTTTGCGCCCACCGCGCGCCAGAGCGGCAGCGGTATAGAGACCCGCAGCAGATCCGCCCACGACTACTACTTCGCCGTTGTCCCCGCCGCTGCGGGGCTGTTCTTTAGTTCCCACGTTTGCTGCTTGTCCTTGTCGCGAAAGCTGCCGGGCACCCTGGAGGTTCCGGAGTTCCGCGCTTTATGAAATCAACGGTGCATCCCAGCCGACCAGTGCGGAGTTTCTTTTACTAAGGAATAGGGAGCGAGTCGTAAGTATAACGAATTCGTTCCTGAGGACAAGCAAGAACGCGCGGGAGCACCTTGCGCGGTGGCAGCCGTAGGGCCAAGATTGGCGACTTGCCGCTCGAGCTATGCAGTTCCCTCGGGTTTGGGAATCTGGCGGTCGTAGGGTGCACGTTCGAGCAAGACGACCCCGCCGGAAACAATGGCGGCTGCCGCGACGCCGGCCAGTAACGCACTCGTCGACGACAGGTAGCTGACCACAACGGCAGCGCCGCCGCTAAGCGCGCCCACGCCGTAGAGTGTGAGGACGGCGCCGCGCTGGCCGAGGCCGAGATCGGCGAGACGGTGCGCGGTGTGATCCTTACCGGGCGACGCGAAAGGCAATAGCCCACGGCGCGAGCGCGAGATGATGACCAGTGTTGTGTCGAAAATGGTTACGCCGAGCACGAAGAGCGGCACAAGCAATCCCACGAGAAAGCTCGCGTGTTCCAACCGCAATTTCAGCCCCAGCGTGGCCATCAAAAAACCAAGAAACATCGCGCCGCCATCGCCCATGAAAATTTTCGCAGGGTTGAAATTCCAGCGCAAAAATCCCGTCGCTGCGCCTAAGATGGCCGCAGCCAGTGTCGTCACCCAGGTTTGGCCGTTCAGATAGGCGAGTATCGCGAAAAAAACCGAAGCCGTCGCCGCAACGCCGGCGCAAAGGCCGTCCATATGATCGAGGATGCTGAACGAAGCCGTGATGCCCACGACCCAGACGATTGTGAGACCTGCGTCGAGCCAGTTGCCGAGGCGTCCCGACATGAGAACGCCAAATACTTGTGCATGTATTCCGCTGAGCAAAAGGATAGCCGCGGCAACCGGCATGGCGATGAAGAGTTTGATCTGGTGATGCAACCACCCGCGATCATCCAGAAAGCCGACCCCAGCAACAAGGGTCGCGCCTGATACGATGCCGGCACTTTGCGCGCGCGCAGGGCCATCGAATACCAGCAGGGTCGCAAGCACCACGCCCGCGTAGATCGCCAGCCCGCCGAGGAGAGGGATCGGTTGCAGATGAATCTTGCGCGGACCCGGAGCATCGACCATGCCTACTCGTAAAGCCAGCGTCCGCACCGGTGCGGTCAGCACAAGTGAGGAGACCAAAGCAATGAAGAAAGCAAGCAGGCTCGCGGTCATGCGACCTCATTTTTCGTTTTGATCGGTCCGGCGATGACTCCATTGCCGGAATCCCAGCTTCCGAAAGGTAGCTACCGGGCACCTTAACCTTACAGCGGTTTATTTCGGGCAGCAATCGTGAAGCGAAGCGGTATGAACTCAGGTCGCAACTTCCGAGTTGCCCGTGATCCAGGAGCAATCCGGAAATCACGTTCCACAAGCCGGCATATCGGTACCAGTCAATTTCCCGAAGAGCGACTCGGCGATTTTCCGACAGCTGAGACGCTCACGTGGGTGGGGCACAGCCTCATCTAGAACCGGTTCATTCATTTCTTAACGCGGTTGTCGGATCGACATAGCTTGCGTGCAAGGCGGGTATAAGACCGGCAAGGCCCGCAGCCAAGGCGAGAACAATTGCCGAGCCAACGAACGTTAATGGATCGCGCGGGTTCAATCCAAAGAGCTGGCTGCGGATCAGATTGGCGAGAGCCAGCGCAAGCGAAAAACCAACGACCAGGCCGGCGCCAATCAGAAGGAAAACTTCGCGCATCACCATCCCAATGACGTTGCTGCGCAATGCTCCGAGAGCCAGACGGATGCCTATTTCTCGGGTCCGGCGCATCACCGTGTAGGCCGTGACGCCATAAAGCCCGATGACGGCGAGCAAAGTGGCGAGTCCGCCGAATACCGCAGAGAGGCTAGCCACTAATCGCTCGGTCCGCAGCGAGAATCCAATCTGTTCGTTCATGGTGCGCAGGCCAACGACCGGAACATGCGAGTCGAACTGCCGCATTCGTTCGCGAAGTTCATTCTCGAACTGGCGCGGATCGGCCTGTGTGCGCAGATAGACGTTCATGAAGCGGAATTTCGCGCCCTGGAAATAAGGGAAGAATGCCTGCGCTGGGGGCGTCTCCCGCAGATCTCTGTATTTCTTGTCCGGAATCACACCGACGACTTCAATGTCCGGACTGACTGGTTTCATTTCGTTCACGAGCCCGAAGCGCTGCCCGATCGGATTTCGGCCCGGAAAGTATTTCCTGGCAAAGGTCTCATTGACGACAGCGGACTTGTATTCGACCGGCCCGTCGTCCTGAGCGGTGATGGCACGCCCGGCGACGATGGGAATACCGAGCGTAGCAAAGTAGTCCGGGCCGACCTCGCAGAGAACCGGCTGTCCCTCGATCGGCGCTCCTTCGAAATCCTTGCCCAGGATCGCATTCTGCCATGCATAGCCCTTCAGAAGCGGCATGGTGGAGAATCCAACCGACGCAACGCCGGGCATGGTTTGCAGGTTGACGTTCAGCCGTTCAAAGAACGATTTGGTCTCGCCGTCGGAGTATCCGCTGAGCGAAGGGTCGATTGTGAAGGTAAGAAGGCGATCCGTCGGAAATCCGGGGCCCAGGTTTTCGAGGTTGCGCAACGTACGGACGAAGAGGCCTGCCCCGACCAGCAGCAGCAGCGAAAGAGCCACTTGAATGCCGACCAGTATCCGGCGAAGAGAAATGCCGCCGGCTGAGGCGGCGCCGGACCTGTCTTTGAGCGAGAGTGTAATTTCCGTGCGCGAGCCGCGAAGCGCGGGCAGGAGCCCGAAGACCAGTGCGGTCAGGAGCATAGCTCCCACAACGAAGGCCAACACGCGTACATCCGGAATGGGAGAGACAACAAACTCGGCGGCCGCATCCGCAGGCAGATAGATGCGCAGCAGAATGAGATCTGTCAGAAAGGCTAGCGCCAATCCCACGACTGCTCCACCGGTTGAGAGGAGCAGAGTTTCGGTGAGCAACTGGCAAACGATGCGGGCGCGGCCGGCCCTGATAGCCAGGCGGACCGCGAGCTGCCGCTCTCGCGCTGTGTCGCGCGCGAGCAGCAGATTGGCCAGGTTGGCGCAGGCAAGAAGAAGTACCGCTCCGGTGAGAGCGAGCAAAAGCCATAGCGGTTTTCGCATGTCGTCGCGCAGCTCGTTCTCTGAGCCCGGCAAAAGCTCAACGCGATTGCGGAGAAACAGTTGCCGATCCGAAGCTGTCGTGTTTCCCGTGAATTCAGGCTGCAGCGCCTCCATTTCGAGAATGCTGTGCAGAATGGGTTGGAGCGATGCCTCAGCCTGTTGCACGCTGACGCCGGGCTTTAGGCGTCCGTACGCGGTGACCCAACTCAACCGGCGGGGCCGATCCTTGAGGCCGTCCGAGCGTGGCGTCATCTCCGTCTTCATCATGATGGGAACAAAAACCTTCGCAGGGACACCCAGTTCCACGCCGTCAAAACCGGGCTGCGCGACTCCAATCACGGTCATCGCGTAACTGTTGAGGTTGATCGTTCGGCCGACAATGCTACGGTCGCCGTCGAAGTAGGTCCGCCAGAAGCTGTAGCTTAGTACCACGACTCGCCGGCTGTCAGGCACCGCGTCGTCGTCCGGAGCAATGGTGCGGCCCAATGCCGCTCCTACGCCGAGGACCGGGAAATAGGAGCCGGAGACCAGCTCTGCGGAAATTTGCGCTGCCCGATCAGCGTAGCCGATGGCTACGGTGGCTGGGAACCGGCAGAACATCCCGGAGAAGGTTTGATTGTTGTCGCGCAAATCTTCAAACATCGGCCAGGAAATGGTGTTGGCGCCGTAAGTGTTGCCGTAATGGTTGCCGGTCTCCCGGACGATCACGACCCGCTCTGGATCACGGATTGGCAAGAGCCGTAGAACAACTTGATCCAGCAGACTGAACATTGCCGTGTTCGCGCCGATACCAAGCGCCAGCGTGGCCATCGCAACCAGGGTGAAAGCAGGATTCTTCGCGAGCGTGCGAACACCGTACCGAAGATCCCGCGCGAGACTGTCTAACCAGACTCCTGCGCGAACATCGCGAACGCTCTCTTTAACCTGCTCTACCCCTCCCGTATCGCGACGAGCATCGCGGTAGGCGTCCTCGGGAGACACTCCTTGCCGCATCTTTTCGGCCGATACCAGTTCCAGATAGGCCTGGAGTTCCTCATCGAGCTCGCGATCAAGTTTTTTCCTGCGGAACAGATTGTTCCAAAGCGCGCGGAGCGAACTGATCATAGAACCTCCTATGCGGTGCGCAAGGCAGTCGCCATGGCAAGAGATATTCGTTCCCACCGCTCCGACTCGTTGTGCAGTTGCTTTTTGCCGGTCTTGGTCAACGCGTAGAACTTCGCGCGCCGATTGGTTTCTGATTCGCCCCAGGAAGATGTGAGCCAACCGGCCTGTTCCATGCGGTGCAGGGCGGGAAACAGGGATCCCGCTTTGACGTCGAATGCTCCTCCAGTGATCTGCGCGATTCTGCGCGATACACCCATGCCGTGCAGTTCCTGGAGAGCAAGCGCCTTCAAGATCAGGAGATCGAGTGTGCCTTGCAGGAGATCGGTTTGAGGGACAGGCATGAATTCTCCTATCGTCTGTCTATAAGACAGTAGCACCGGCCTTATAGACAGTCAATAGGAGTACACGATTTGTGACGGACACATGTCGCGAAGAAGGATGTATGCCCCAGTTTGGGGCGTTTCAGGGTCAAATAATGACACAGGCGAATGCACTCATCGAACTTGGGTTAGGAGCCGATCTGCGGATTAGTCCTGATAAAGGCCCTTGTATTGACTGGCCTAGCCATGTTCCGGGTGGGCGGCAACTCTTCCCTAATTTGATTGTGGAAGAGTAGCCCTCATCCACCCGCAAGAGGCAGCCAATGCCAAGGGAGCTTAGACTTCCCGCATGGACCTGCTTGAACCCGGACTAAGTCAAACTAAAGCGTACACCTACCTCTCCGTGAGCATGCGGGCGAAAATGCGCTTAACCTCTTCGCGGTCCTTGGTGGCGTAATACCAGTCGATCGTGCGCTTGAGGCCGTCGCGGAAAAGTGTCTTTGGTTCCCAACCGAGAATTTTCTTGGCGAGTGAATTATCGGCAACCCGGTTCAACGGTCCCGTGGGCATGTCCGGACGCAATTTGATTTCTGCTTTGTGCCCCGTAAACTCGCACACCATTTTTGCGGCGTCCAGCACGCTGATGCGTTCCATCGTTCCTAAGTTGATAGCCGTACCATCGTTGATTTTCTCGCCCGCAAGGATCGTGCCGGCGACGATGTCATCAATGTACGTCCAGTTGCGTATCTGTTTTCCGTCTCCCCAAACCTCAAAGGGATTCTGTCCGGTGAACGCGCGCGCGATCATGGCGATTACGGCGTGATTCTCCACTCCGCGGGGCCCATAGACCGTGAAGTAGCGGCAGGAGGCTGCGCCCATGCCGTGTTCTTTGGCGTAGGCCTGCAGCGTGAACTCTGCCATGAGTTTCGCCCAGCCGTAGGTGTTGTCCGCGTCATTCGGGCCCTTAGTGAGGTCCTCGGTCAGGTAGATTTCCTTCTTTATGTCGGATTGGAGAAAATTCGGGTACACGCAGCCCGAGGAGGCGAAGACGACTTTTTTCACTTTTGCGCGCAGCGCTTCCGCGAAGACCAGCCCATCCAGAAAAAAATTGGACGCCGGTCCGGCCTGGTGCAGATCCACGTAGCCCCGTCCGCCATGGTCGGCGGCAAGATGAAAGACCGTGTCCACGCCCTGCATTGCCGCGCGGGCCACTCCGGGTTCGCGGAGATCGGCCTCGAGAAAATCGACCTTGCCGTCGGCAAGATGTTGTCGAATGTTCCCCAGGTGTCCGCTGGACAAATCATCGAGGATGCGAACTCTCGCGCCGCGCGCGAGCAACTGGTCCGTAAGCGTCGAGCCAATGAAGGAAGCTCCTCCCGTGACCAGCAGAAGCTTCCCGCTCCAAAGGGTTTCTCCAGGCGTCACGCTTGGCAAGCCTCCTCGACAAACGTTACAAATTTTAAGTGTTCCGAAACTCTATCATAGTCCGCCGCTGCGACTCGCGCGGCTTCCGCCATCCGTTGAATCTTGGCGGGATCGGCCGCAAGCGCGCGAACAACCGCGACCAGCTCTTCTGGTTTGTCCGGGTCCGCGGAAACTCCGAATCCCTGCCGCGCTCCCAGGGACGCCGGGTCCGATTCTCTTACTGCAAGAGCCACGGTGGGGCGCCCGGCCGCAAGAATGCCGTACATTTTGCTGGGCACCACGACTCCCTCCAAGCCCCGCCGGATCGTAATCACATGCGCATCGGGCGCGGCCAGTACGGAGGGAATTTTATTCGCCGGAAAGAAAGGAAGGAACCTCACATTTTTTATTTCCGCCGCCGCATTTTCCAGCCGGGCGCGTTCCGCGCCTTCGCCGACGAAAACAAAGCCCACACCGTCATCTTGCAACTGGCGCGCTGCTGCAAGTAGCGTGTCCCAGGCCCCGTAAAATCCGAGATTCCCCGCGTGGAGGAGGACGACGCGGAATTCCCCGCGGATCGTGCGAATCACTTCCCGATCGAGCGGCGGTTTCGGGCTGTCCGCGCGCGGCATATCCGCTCCATCACGCACGATGGCGATACGCTTCGGATCGACTCCCCGGGCGATCAAGCGGGCGCGCATATCCTCGCCGAGCGCAATTACGAGAGTCGTGCAACCGAGCGCCCATCGATGGAGCAACGTCCAAACCCGAGTGAGCAATCCGGGGCGCACGATTTTCCCCGCGAGCGCCATGTCCGGATACAAATCACGAATGTTGTACACGTACGGCTTGCCTTTGACTCTCGCCACGAACGCCCCGACGATTCCCATAAATGGCGGGTCGGTCATGCTTAAGACCATGTCGCACGGAGTGAAGATGGCGCGAAGGCCCGCGAGCGCCGCGTACGTGAGATAGTTCACCACGCGCCACTTCATCTGATAGCGCGCATAGTCCGTCGAACCCACGCGGATTATCCGCAGGCGTCCTGCTTGCTCCGTTTGCCACAGTCGCCACGGGAACCGCTGCGGAGAGTCGTACGACGGCCTGCCGCATAGCACGGTCACATCGTGACGCGCGCAAAGCGCCCCGGCGACAACCGTCGCCATCCTCGCAGTCGCTGAGGTGTCTGGTGGGAAATAATGGTTCAGCAGTAAAATCTTCATGCGGTCGAAACTCGCAACGCGCCGCTCATGTTCTGGTGATGAGAAAATCGCCAAGCACGAGCGTGTCCATCTGCGTGCGTAGAAAACAATCCAGCGCTTCCTCCGGGCGGCACACGATCGGTTCGTTGTCGTTGAATGAAGTATTCAAAACCACGGGAACACCAGTGGCGTCGCGGAAGGCCCGAATCAGTTCCCAGTAGCGCGAGTTCGCCTCGCGCGTGACCGTTTGCAGGCGTCCCGTGCCGTCTATGTGCGTCGGCGCAGGAATCTTGTCGCGTTTTTCGGGACGCACCGGATACGCCATGTTCATGAACGGCGACGCGTCCGATCGCGTGAACCACTCGCCGGTGTTTTCCGCGAGAACGGACGGCGCAAACGGACGGAAAATCTCTCGATGCTTGATGCGCCGATTCAAAATATCTTTCATTTCCGCTCGACGGGGATCGGCCACAATGCTTCGATTGCCGAGCGCCCGCGGTCCCCACTCCGCGCGTCCTTGAAACCATCCCAGAATTTTTCCTTCGGCGATCATCGCAGAAGCGCGGCGAACTAACTCCGTTTCCGGCAATTCTGCAACGGCAAAGCCACCCAGCCTCACGCTGTTCTCGTCAATCGCTTTCCGAATCTCAGAGTTTGCAAAACCCGGGCCCCAATAGGCATGATTCATCACAAACGAGCGCGGCTTGCCGAGAATCTGGTGCCAAACGTAGAACGCCGCGCCGACGGCAAGTCCCGCGTCTCCCGCGGCGGGCTGCACGTACACCCGTTCGAACGGCGTGGCCTCAAATATTTTTCCGTTGGCGACACAATTAAATGCCACTCCGCCGGCCAGACACACGGCTTTTTTCCGGGTGCTTTCGGCAAGCTTTTTCAATATGCCGAGATACACTTCCTCGAGCCGCGCTTGAAGTGATGCGGCTAGGTTGCGGTGCCGCTGCTCGACCGGCTCCTCCGGCGCGCGCGTCGGACCGAGCCGCCGTGGCATTTCTTCCGAATACAGTTTGCCGAGGGTCGGAGTTTTGTCGGCTTCCGCCCAGCTCATTTCTGGACCGGTGCGATGGTGGGTAAAATACTCAAGGCCCAGGCGAAACCCATTTTTCTTTGAGTGCTTGTCGAAGCGCACGATCTTTCGGAATTCGTCGAGCTGCTCGGCTTGGCCGTAAGCCGCAAGCCCCATCACTTTGTATTCGTCGCCAAATTTCAGGAAGCCCAGATATTGCGTCACCGCCGTGTAGTACAGACCAAGCGAGTGCGGGAAAGCGATCGAACCATCCACGCGCAAACGGCCGCCTTCGCCGGTTCCCCACATCGTGCTGGCAAAATCGCCTAGGCCGTCCGCCGAAAGCACCGCGGCGCGTTCGAACGGGGAAACGAAATAGGCGCTCGCGAGATGCGCCTGATGATGTTCGACGCGGTGAAATGCTGCCGTAAATTTCGCGGGATTGAAGTCAAACGCCTGCGCCAGCGCCTCGCGCACGCCGGTGAATTTCTTCAGCACCTTCAGCCGCCCGCGCGCAAACGAAGGCATGCGGATCGCGTAAAAGAGTTTCGTACCCAACCGCGCGTAGGGATTTCGCGGCACGGCCACGTGGTCGATGTTCGCAAGCGTGAGGCCCGCTTCCCGAAGGCAGTAACGGATCGCTTGTGCAGGGAAGCCCGCGGCATACTTCACGCGGTTGAAGCGCTCTTCCTCGACGGCCGCCACCAGCCGCCCGTCGCAAACAATCGCCGCCGATGCGTTCCCGTGGTACGCATTAATCCCAAGAATATTCATTGCGCGAACCGCCAGTGTACCGCACGCCTTCCGTTCAAGGCGTCAGATGGCGCCGGCACCATTCATTCAGTACATACAGCGACCACGGCCGCGACCAGGAAGTCTTGCCAGCCAAAAATGCCCTCCACACGCCGAGGACTCCCGCTTTGTGTAGATGCGGCGCGAGAGCGGACGCCGTTTCGGCGAAGCTGGCTTCCAATTTTCCCCGCAACGGACCTCGCAACCATTCTTCCCACGGCAGCGTAAACGTCCGCTTGGGTTGCGCAACGATTTCCTCCGGCAAAAGCTCTCCCAGCGCTTCGACGAGCAAAGCCTTTTGCACGCCCGGGCTGTGACGCGCGACATCCGGTAAAGCGGTCACAAATTCCACCAGCGGCGTATCGAGCAGCGGCACGCGGACTTCGAGCGACCGCGACATGCTCACCGAATCCGTGTCGCGCAGCAGCGTGCTGGCCATGTAGTTGCGTAATTCGAGCCAGGCCGTGGCCGACATAGGCTCGAGTTTGCTTGCTTCCGCGGCCGTTCTTTCAAGCCAGCCGAGCCAGGTCGGCTCGAGCGTCACGCCGTCCGCGGCCACAGTGCTCGGGCGGAACCTTGGCTCCGTCAATTTCGCCAGTTCGCCCGGAGGAAAGAGTGTTCGAGCGAAAAAGTAGGGCGAAGGCAATGCATCCGGCGCGGCCCACGCGGCCGCTGCTTTTCTTCCGGCATCGGGTGAGCTTCGCCACGCAATTATACGGCTCAGCAGCCCCGCGGTGGCACGGCGCAGCGGCGCCGGTAGAAACCTCGCAGTTCGAATCAGTCGTGACAATCGCCGTGAATTGGAAAAAGTGTCATAACCGGCAAATAGCTCATCTCCCCCGATTCCCGAGAGAGCGACTTTCAACCCTGCTTCCCGGGCGGCCCACGAAACAAAGTACGTGTTGACTCCATCCATAGTCGGTTGATCGAGCGCCGCCACCGCTTCATCCAGCCGCGCTAGCATTGACTCGCCTTGTAATGGAATTTCGGTATGTTGCGTTCCGCAGTGCTTGGCTGCCGCTCGAGCCATCTCTGCTTCGTCAAACGAGGTTCCTGGAAAGGTCAGCGTGAAGCTTCGGATTCCGGTCTGAGCGCGCGCCGCCAGCGTCGCAATGGCTCCGGAGTCCAATCCGCCTGAAAGAAAAAGTCCCACGGGCACGTCGGCAATCAAGTGCGCACGCACAGCGTCCTCGAGCATCGGCCGTAAGTGTTTCGCTGCCGCCGCGAGATCGCGGGGTTTCTTCAGGTCGCGCGCGGCGGGACTCTCCGTCGCGTCCCACCAGGGCCGTGCGCGCGGCGTGCGCCGCCTTTCCGGAATGTGCAGCAGCATGCGGTGGCCGGGAGGCAGGGAAAACACGCCTTCCAGGAGCGTGACCGGTTCGGAGACGCTTCCGAACAACAGAAACGATGTTAGGGCATCTTGCGAAAGCCTTCGTGCGGCAGCTCCCGATGACACCAGCGCGCGGACTTCGGAAGCAAATGCAAATTCCTCCGCTGTCTGTGTGTAATAGAGCGGCTTGATCCCCAACGGATCGCGCGCCAGAAAGAGCAGCGGCGTGGTTGCGTATCGTTCGCGCAGGTCCAGCAGTGCGATCGCAAACATCCCGCGCAGCTCGGGGAGGAAATCTTCGCCCCATTCCTCCCAAGCATGCACAAGTACTTCGGTGTCCGACTGCGTGGTGAAGCGATGCCCGCAGAGTATCAGGCGCTCGCGAAGTTCGCGATAGTTGTAAATCTCGCCGTTCGAAATGACGGCGACATCGCGCGATTCATTCCAAATCGGCTGGCTGCCGCTCTTCAGATCGATAATGCTGAGCCGCCGCATGCCCAGCGCCAGTCCCGTCGCGCGCGCTTCTCCAATGAGGTATGCCTCGTCGTCGGGACCACGATGGCTCATCGCCCGGGTCATCGCGCGAACTCGCGCTTCCGCGTTCGCCGAACGGGTTGCAAAGGCGACGCCACAAATGCCGCACACGCTTTACTTTATCTCCGGCGTGGAAAAAAACGCTGCGCCCGCGCGCCACGCATGCTCGAGAAAGTGGAACCTGGGGATTCGCAATCGATGATCCGCGTACCAGCCCAGGATTGCACGAAGGATTAGGAGGCAAACCGCCGCCGCTGCGGAGGCCGTCAAGACAAGAAAAGATTTTCGCTCCAGGAGCAGATTCCAATCGAGCGATTCTTCCCAGCCTGGATAAATCGCGTCAAACACACGCCGCAATCCAAATCCGATCAGCGGCAAGTGTGGCATCCGCACGTGAGCAATTCTTTCGTAGGTATATCCCGAAGGATAGTTCGCGACCCCGTTCGTCGCCTCCGCGAACACTTGCGGATCCTGAAGCTCCTGTCTCGTGACGAAGCGGCCCTTTGCGTCCCGCATGGCGAGGCGATATGCCGGGTCCACGACAATCCACTTGTCCTCCAACTGCACTTCGGCCACCACGTGTTTGGCGAGCCGATCGGGGCCGAGCAGCAGCAGCCGGCGCGCTTTCAAGCCGGCGCTCTCCGAAAGATTTAAGAACGCATTCGTCGCTGAGCCGCAAACGGTGAGCAGCTGCCGGAAATTCAGCGTCATCTCCGGATCTCGCGACGACAGAGCCGAAGGGTCCACCGCCACCGGGCGCGGCGGGCCGCTGCTCATCCAGCCGAGGATGGCTTCGGTTTTTTGTGCCGGGGTCGCCGCTACCGGCACTATCGCATCGGAAAATCCCCTCAAATAGCGGCGCACCGAAAATTCCCAGGCTCCCGCGTACACAAAAGTTAACAACGCCGCAATCAGAAGTAGATTGCAGCTCCACCAAACGGCGCGAAAACTTTTTGACCCGAGGATTGCCAATGCGCGACTCCGCTCGTTATAAATTTGTCGCGACGGACTGCGAGGCCCCAAGTTTACCGTACAACTCTTCCATCTGCCGGACAGGCTCTTCCCAACCAAGCCCGGCTGTAATGTCCTTGCAACCCGCGGCCAATCGATCGTGAAGTTCCTCGTTGCCCAGGATCCTGGCGAGTGCTTGCGAAACCTCCACCGCGTCATGCGCCACGACGAGGCCCGCCACATCCGCGAGAAGGGGTGCAATCCCGCATCCATGTGTCACCATCACCGGTGTGCCTGCCGCCGCCGCTTCTGCGGCGGTGTTGCCAAAGTTTTCGTTCACCGATGGCAGCACAAAAACATCCGCATCCATATAGGCGGCCCATTTTTCTTCTCCGAAAAGGGAGCCGCAGATCTGGACTCGATTCCCCAAACCCGCTTGTTCCGCCATCTGCTTGAGTCGCTTCCTCATTCCGCCTTCATCCGGCCCAGCGATGACTAAGTGCAGGCTCCTTCCATTGATCTGAGCGGGAAGCATCGCAAACGCCTTCAACAAAAGGTCCGGACTCTTCTTTTCCGAAAGTCGCCCGAGAAACAGAACGACTTTCGCGTCGAGCGGGATTCCGCGCGAGGCGCGGAACGCTCCGCGTGCGGGAAATCGCGCGGGTGGCTCGACTCCGTTTCGCCGCAGTACGATCTTCCCGTGCGAAATGCCGCCTCTCGACAACTCCGCGGCTTCCTGTTCCGAAGTCGCAATCACGGCGCGCGCACCCGCGAACAGCCGCCGCCCGAAAACAGTATGGTACATCCGTTTCAGCGGAAGGCTTCGTACGATCGGCACAAACATGCCTATCGGTTCAACAATGTAGGGTAGTTTTCGTACTCTGCAGGCTGCCGCAACTATTGGGCCTAGCAAATCGTACAAGCCGTAAATGTGCGCCACATCGAAGTCCTGCAGCCGCGTGCGGCAAAACCTCTTCACCGCGGGATTCCAGCTCGTGGCGCGATAGCGCAGCCAGGTCGGCAGGTAGATCGCCTGGACGCCGGTTTCTTCCATGCATTTTCCAAAGGGAGACTCGCCCGCGTCGCTGTGCCCATTTTCGGCTTGCAAGCCTTGTATCCGTTTTTCCAGGCCCCAGTCGGCTGTCAAGACCGTTACCGTATGGCCCCGCCGCGCAAGTCCTTCCGACAAAGCCTGCACCTTGACCGGAGGCCCGCCGAATTCGTAAAAGGGCGCGTAGGTCTGCGTGACGTTCAGGATTCGCATTGCTCGCGGAGAATTCTTTTCAACGTCTTGGCGAAAACGTTAAACCGGAAATCGCGCTCCACCCGCTGGCGTCCTCGCGCGCCCATTTCCCGGGCATGCGCGGGATCCGTCAGCAGCGTTTCGATGCAGATCGCCAATTGCACCGCGTCTCCGTGTTGCACCAGGTAGCCGGTAACGCCGTCCTCGATCACTTCCGGTGCGCCGCCATGTGCGCCCCCGATCACCGGCTTGCCGCACGCCATCGCCTCCAGGTACACCAGGCCAAATCCCTCGCCTTGGCTGGGTAGCGCAAAAATCTCGCACGCCGCATAACAGGCGGCCAATTCCGCATAATTCAACCCGCTGAAAAAGTGCACGTGGCGGCGGATGCCGCGTTCTTCGGCGAGAGTTTCGAGCCACTCCTGGTCGTCTCCCTCTCCGACTGCGGCAATCTGTAAGTCCGGCCAGCGAGTCAGCAGGCGCGGCAGCGCCGTGATCAGGGTGTCCATTCCTTTGTAGCGTTCTTGCTGTTCCCATCTCCCCACGGTGAGCACAACATGGCCTTGCGGAAAATTCTCCGGGAGCCCGGTCTGTGGCGATCCCGCCACAAGTCTCTCGAACTGCGGGTCAAGGGCCCACGGCAAAACCCGGATCCGGTTTTCCGGGACATTCTGATTCATTGCTACGTGCGCAGCCGTATCGTGGCTTGGCGCCAGAACCAGGTTGGCGCTCCGCAACGCCTGCCGCCGTAAGCCCGGCAGCGGCGTCCAAACTTCCAGCCCGTGCGTGCAAACGATTGTCTTCATTTTTGGCGCAAACAGACGCATCGCCCGCGCCACCGGCGCTAGGTTGGGATGCCCGACCACGACCAGCTTCGCCCGCCGCCTGGCCGTGCGCACCGCCGTCGTCAGCAGCCGCACCTTGCCGCGTTCGCATCCCGTGAAAACAAACTCGCGTTCCCCCACCGACATTCGGTGCAGGGCGGGGGTGTCATTCAAGCTGAGTATCCGGCTTTCCATCGCGCGGGTCGACGCGAATTCGGAAAGCACCGCGGCCACATGCCGGCTGGCGCGCTGCACTCCGCCGGGGGCATCGAGCTCGGGGAAGAGGCCGATTATCACGGGCCGAGTCTGCCAACTGTCGCCTCGGAACGCAAGACGGCAAATTTGAATGGTGATGAGTCTGTCAGTCGCGTTGCGGCTCGACTAATTCAATCAGGTCGGCGATTTGATCCAGATAAATATCCGCCGGGTGCGCGGCGCGGTCGTGCACTCCGAACCCGTAATTGACCGCGGCCGCCAGCATGCCCGCGTTCCGCGCGGTCTGCACGTCCACTTCAGAATCGCCGACCAGCATCGCTTCTCCTGGTGAAGCGCCCAACTCTCGCAGAATCGTCATGGCCCCCCGTGGGTCGGGCTTTTTTGTTTCAAAACTGTTTCCGCCGTAAATCGCCTTGAAATACTTCGCCAACCCGATTTCGTTTAAGATTTGCACACTGATGCGCGCTGGCTTATTCGTGAGCACGGCCATCGGCAGCCCCGCCAGTTCTTCGAGCGTTTCCGCCACGCCGGGATACGCGCGCGTCGTGTCCATCTTGTGTTCTTCGTAATAGCCGAGGAAAAATTTCAACGCCTGGTTTTGCTCTTCCTCCGGAGTTTCATTCCCGAGAGCCTGCGCCACAAGCTGCGGCGCGCACCGCCCTATATACCCAGAGATTGTCTCGTCCGCCAGTTGCGCCCGGCCCATCTCCCGCAGCATCGCGTTCACCGAGTGAATCAGGTCACGTTTGGAGTCGATCAGCGTGCCATCCAAATCGAAAATCAGCACGCGAATCGAAGGAAGTTTTTGCGTCGACATGGATCTCATATTCTAATACGGCGCCGATCGCTCTTCCGATTGCAATTCTCGCCTCAAATCCGCGTGCCATCCCTTTTTCGGATTCTTCCCCACTTCGCGTAAAATGGTTTGCCGCGCATGCGCTGCAAGACGCTTTGGGAGACTCAATGGCTCAGGTTTATCCATTTCGCGCCTTTCGTTACAACCCCGCCCGCGTCTCTTTCGATCGCGTGCTGACCCAGCCGTACGACAAAATTTCCCCCGCCATGCAGGAGAAATACTATTCCGCCGATCCACACAATTTGATCGCTGTCGAAAAGGGCCGTGTTTATCCGAGCGATTCTCAGCAGGACAACGTCTATACCCGCGCCGCCGCGGCCCTGGAAAATTGGATCCGCGACAGCATCGTCATCCAGGATTCAGCCCCTTCGTTTTACGCGTACTCCCAGGAATTCACGGTTCCTGGTGCGAACGACCGTCTTACGCGACGCGGCTTCATCGGCGCGGGAAAGCTCGAGGATTACTCCGCGGGAATCATCTTCCGCCACGAACATACCCTATCTGGACCCAAAGCCGACCGCCTCGAACTCTTGCGCCACACCCGCACGCTCACAGGCCAGCTTTTTATGCTGTACTCCGATCCGCAGAAGCGTGTCGATGCGGTCCTCGCCGAAAGCGAAGCTGCCTCCCCACCTGCGACCGAAGTCCGTGACGAGTATGGCGTCACTCACAGACTCTGGCCTATCTCCGCGCCCGAACGAGTCGATGCCATCCAGCAAGCCATGGCCAGCCAGAAACTCGTGATCGCCGACGGCCATCACCGTTACGAAACCGCGCTGAACTACCGCAACGAGTGCCGTACCCGCGCCGGCAGCCGCGATCCCGACGCGCCTTACGAACGCGCTATGATGACTTTCGTCAATACGCGCAGCGAAGGTCTGGTTATCCTTCCCACGCACCGCGTCGCCGCAAACGTCCACGATTTTTCGTGGGCCGCCGTGCGACGTTACCTCGAGCCCTGGTTTGCAAGCGAGACCTTTTCATTTGCGGACAAATCTGGCAAGAATGCCGCCCGCAAAAAATTCCTCGAACACCTTGTGGCTGCGCGGGACCAGCGCGCCATTGGCGTTTATCCCGCCAGCGCCGCGAAGAAGCGCGCCTACTACGTGCTCACCCTTCGGCCCGGCGTCGACCTCCCTCGGCTCCTGCCTCATGTTTCCGCGCTTCAGCGCGAGCTGGACGTGGTGCTTCTCCATGAAGGAATTCTCGAACCCGCATTAGGCGTTACTCCCCAAGCAGTCACGGCCGAGTCCAATCTGACCTATGAGAGGGACGCCGCTGCCGCCCTCGATGCCGTAGATACTGGCAAGGCGCAGATCGCTTTCTTGCTCAATCCCTGCAACGTCGGGCAGGTCATGAAGATCGCCACCGCGGGACAAGTCATGCCGCAAAAATCCACCGACTTCTATCCTAAACTCCTCAGCGGCATCACCATGTACCGCATAGAAAGCTGAGTGCTTCTCGGAGCGATTAATTTTCCATTGTCAGCCGGAGGAACAGGAAGTGACCTTGGGCATGCGCCGCGTGCGATTTATTTCTTCGCGCGGCGCTCGGCAAATGCGATGGCTTCTTCCATGGTCTTGGCGATCCGGCGGTCGCGGGCTTCTGGCGAGCGGTAATAGAAGACCCCAAACAAGTGGCCTCGTCTTCGCGAAGGCGACATGCGCTGCCATCCCGCGACAGCCCGTGGATCACGCGCAAACGCAGCCTTCAGGATCGGAGGCAATTCGCGCTCGGCTTCCATGACGGTGAACAAACGCTCAGCAAGTTGTCCGGCTCGGCGCAAGCGGGCTTCCGCGCTTTTCACCTGCAAAATCCAAGCGCCGATTTCCCGGCGAGTCGAATAGTTGAGCTGCTCGAACCAACGGCGCAGCCCGCGGTCTTCGTCGAGGTAGCGTTTGAGCTCGCCTGGCACAATGGCCTTGCGTTCTTCCGTGTCTGGTTCGAGTCGAAAGTGAGCGATCTCGCCCGGACTGGCGTTGGCGCCGGCCTGCATGCGCTTGTTGACGAGCAGAGTGTGACCCCCTTTGCCCGTCGGGAAGAGCGAAGTGCGAAAAGCAAATCCGTTAATTTCGCCCTTCACCCGCAACTGTCCGCGCTTCCCCCAGATTTTCGCCACGTCGAAGGGGATGCGGATGATCACCCACCCGAGGCGCGAGGGGGGACGCTCAAGTGTGGCTCGGAAGGACTTTGCAACCTGTCTGCGCGATGCCTTCATCTTGGATTACCGAGCAGAAGATACCATGCGCTCGTTCTGCCGACCGGCCGCGATAAAGAGCCGACGCCTGGCCGCGCGCACACTCAAAAAAAGGGCGCCCGACTAGCAGGCGCCTTTTTCGCGAATCTTTGCGTGTGTTTGAATCCGAGCTTACTTCGAAAAGCTCGCTACTGCCGCCGCTTCCGTGTCGTACACATCGAAGACCGTCAGCAGTTTGGTGATCTGCAGCACTTCTTTGAACTTCGAGCCGAGATGGCACAGCCGCAGTCCTGCTCCCTGTGACTTTGCGCTGTGATGCGCGGCCACAAGCGTGCCCAAGCCGGCGCTGTCAATGAACGTGATGTTATCCATGTTCAGGACAATTTTCTTTTTCCCCTCGGCGATCAGGCCCTTTACTTTTTCCCGCAGCGCGTTGCTTTCCTCGCCGAGTACGATCCGGCCGTCCAGCGCCACCACGGACACGCCGTCCACTTCGCGGTTCGTCATCTTCAATGCCACGTTGTTCTCCTCCTCATGGAAAAGCGGTTCCGGCGGCAACCCGGGCCGAACCCGCAATGCATATCAATAGTAGTCCGAGCACGACATGTAATATCCGCACACCGGACAGATCAGCTTGCACCGCCTAGATTCCAGCCGCTGCGAGCACACTGGACAATACCACGAAGCATCCGCATTCGTCGTATCCACCGGGCATTCTTGCTCGGCCTGCGCGGCCGTACTGGCTCCCACCTCCGCCGGCCCCGCTCCCACTGGAACAACCTCTTGCTTCGCGGCCCGTTTCACGGCCCGTTGTTTATAGCACATCCCCCTGCTTCGGAAAAGCTTGCCCGGGCCCCCCTCTAGTGGTCTGGGCCGTCCGGAATCTCCTTTTGCCCTATTTGGCACTTCTTACTCGTTTCCACTCCCTTGCCGCTTCTCGATGGGAAGTAAGAGAGCGCGAAATTCGGCTGAATCTCGAAATTTGGCAAACCCGGGCTCGGTTTTTAGCCATTCTGAAAAAGCAACGGGATCCTTCGATTTCTCGCTTGCGTGCCGAAGCGCTTCCATCGCCCCCTTGCGGTCGCCGTCCCGTGCTTTCGCCAGGGCCAGATCGCCGAACGCCCAGGCCGATTCGGGGTTTGCATCGCAAGTCAGCTGAAAGTACTCGCGCGCAATTGCGACATCTCCTGCTTCAAGCCGCGCTTCTCCTGTCTCGATTGCATTCGCGAACACGTCAGCCAGGGCCCGCTTCACCACGCGGAGCTTATCCTCATGCTTTTCATGCAAGGAGCGGCTGCGGAGAGCAACGATCTGCTGTTCCAGCTCAAAGCGCACATCGTCACGATTCGTCGGATTCCGGGCGAGCGCCCCCATCCCTGCGAATATTTCGCTCGTGAGCTGCTGCTGTTCTTCGAATTCACTTTCCTCCCGCTTGGGGCCTTCTCGAACCGCTTTGTTGCTTTCGAGGGCCTGCGCGCGGGTTTTCAACGACGTGCTATCGATAAGCCCCGCAAAGGTGTTGATGGCCCGGCGGTACTCCTTCCACGCAGAGTAAAGGTCGCCGGAAGTTTCGAGAGCAAGAGCTCGTTGATCTGCCAGCCTTTCCTGGGCGGCCACGAAGCTGTCGTCCCGCGGCTCGCGGCCTTCTTTCATGGCCAGCAGGCGAAACCATGCAAACGCCTCATCCATGACCGCCGACGGCGCCCATTGATGCGGGCCATCAAATTGCCGCAGAAAGTGCGCATAACCCAAGGATTCGAGCTTCGCATCGAGTCGCACCATTTCTGGAAAATTGAAATCGTATGTTCCCACTGCGGAGAAAACCGGAAAATTGATCCCGTGCGACGGCGGAGAACTGGGCCGGAAACCGGCGCCGCTAAGGAGCACGCCGGCGGCACACTGGCAGAGTTGTGCGATGGTCGCGGATGCGCGGGCCCCGCCGGAAAATCCCGCGAAATACGACCTGCGACTCTCGATGGCCAGCCGGGTTTGGACGTCCTTCATCATCGCCTGTGCCGCTTCGCTTTCTAGTTTCCACGGACCATTCCGCGAATTGTTGGAACCCGCCACAATGAAACCTGAGCGTTCCGCTGCGTCTTTCATGATCTCTACGGGAACCTTTCCGCGCGCTCCCGGGTCAAACACGTAGACAACCGGCCAGCGACGATCCAGCGCGTAGTGTTTAGGAAGATAAAGAGCGTAGCTCTGCTCCGGCTGGCCGGAACAAACCACTTTGGGGATAACAACTCCCGTTTCCAGGGCCATTTGTGGGCTGTCGGACGGCTTGCCATCCTGTCCAAGCGCCCAATGTGTTTGCAGCGCGAAAAAAAAGAGAAGGAGTACAACTGTCTTCATGGACACAGTATAGGCCCGGAAATCGGAGACCAGTCCGTTTGCAACTCTCACAATGGGCAAGGAATTACGCACTTTGCTTCACGGGGCGGTTCGTAGAGGGTACAATTTCCTCTTTATCCGCGCGACCTGGGCGCCTCCAGAGGAGAGTCAATGACTCGTTTCACCCGCTTCCTTGTCTTGCCGATTTTGTTGGCGTGCGGTTCGCGGCTCCTCGCCCAGGAGCCGAAGACGCTCCCGCAGCCCGATGAGCGCTACAAGGCGGATATCTTGCTCGTGGTCGCTCATCCGGATGATGAAGGCGCCGCTACGCCGTACCTCGCTCGGGCACTCGACGAGGGCAAGCGTGTAGCAGTAGCGTACGGCACGAGGGGGAGCAGCGGCGCGAACGAAGCTGGCGCCGAACAGGCTGCCGCGCTTGGAGACATTCGCGAGATCGAAGCGCGCCGGGCGCTCACCACTTTGGGCATCGCCAACGTATGGTTTCTCGGCGGGCAGGACACCGCTTCCCAGAATGTTTTGCAATCGCTCGCCAATTGGGGCCACGGTGCAACGCTCGAGCGCCTCGTGCGCATAGTGCGGCTCACCCGGCCCGAAGTTATTCTTACTTTCCTGCCGGGTACATTCATCGGCGAGGATCACGGCGACCATCAAGCCTCCGGAGTGCTCGCGACCGAAGCGTTCGATTTGGCCGGCGATCCTGCTGTATTTTCCGAACAGGTAGCCGCGCCGATGCGGCGGCTCGAACCCTATTTCGAGAATCTTCGTCCCTGGCAGACCAAGAAAATCTATTACTTTCCTGACGCTGCAAATGACGCAATCTTCCGCGGAAAAGGTCCGGAATACTCCGTGAAGGAGATTTCGAAATCGAAAAAACTGGCGTACTGGCGAATCGCGCTGGAATCGTTTCGCGCCCACGAAACGCAGGCCAAGGGATATCTCGACTCGCTCTCGAAAATGAGCGAGGAGCAGATCGAGAAGCTGGCGGTTTCCGACGATGGCTGGGCCGATGCCCAGCGATTTGTGCTCGGGAAGTCGCTAGTAGGTGGCAGCGTGACGGGCGATATATTTGAAAACATCCATCCGGATGCCATTCCATTTGCGCGGCCGCAGGCTCTCGCCGAGCCCGCTCGGCCGGAAGTGTCAGCAGAACTGGCTGGAACTTGGAGCTTTTATGAGGAATTTCGGCGCGCCCACGGCCTCACGCACCTGCCTCACCCTGAGCCCCCGGAAATTGCCTTGCAGGAAGGAACCACACTGGCAATCCCCCTGTGGCTCCGCAACCAGACCGGTGCAAGCCGGGAAATCTCGCTGGCCGTGGACTTGCCCGCAAATTGGAAGGTGCAATCCGGCGCGGGGGAGGTCATCGTGGGGGCAAAGCAAGTAGCTGCAGCGCGAGTGGAAATCACTCTGCCAACGCTCGCCGATCCGCCGCCAAAAAAACAGGATCCGCAGGAAGTCATCGTGCGCGCCGATTCCAACGGGCAATCCATCGGCACCATTAAACTGCGCGTCGCATTGCGAAAGCGCGCGCTTCCGCAGTGAACGTCCTCAGGATTTTTTGGCGCGCGAGGCTTCCAATCCTTCCCAAGCCGACTCGGGCAGCATGAGCAGGTCGTTGAATTCCCCGGCGCCGCGCAGCCACTGGCCGCCGTCAATCACCACGCATTCGCCGTTGATGTATTCGGCCAGGTCGCTCAGAAGAAATGCCGCCAGATTGGCGAGCTCTTCATGGCGGCCGAACCGCTTCATCGGGTGTTTGTCCTTGCCGTGCTCTTCGAATTGTTTCGACGGCATCAGCCGGGACCACGCGCCCTCCGTTGGGAATGGCCCCGGTGCAATGGCATTGAAGCGGATGTGATATCTCGCCCACTCCACGGCAAGCGATGTCGTCATCGCGAGAACTCCCGCCTTCGCGCAGGCCGAGGGCACGATGAATCCCGAGCCAGAGTTGGCCGCGGCGTAAGTCGTCACGATGTTCAGCACGTTTCCCCCCAGCTTATTCTCAATCCAGCGTTTGCCGAACGCCTGTGTGCAGTTAAACGTGCCGTTGAGCACTATTCCGACCACGGCATTGAACGCATTGGGTGAAAGTTTTTCGGTTCGCGCTATGAAGTTGCCGGCGGCGTTGTTCACCAGCGTGTCGATGTCGCCGAACTGCTGCTCCGCCGCCTTCGCTGCGGCTTCCACGGCCGCATAGTCGCGCACGTCACACGTCGCGTAGGCCGCCGCGCCTCCGGTGCGTTGAATCTCGTTGCAAACTTCGCGCAGCGGCTCCTCGCGCCTCCCCACCAGAAACATGCGCGCGCCAAGCTCTGCGAAGCGCAGCGCCATCGAGCGTCCTAGGCCCGTGCCGCCGCCAGTGAGGAAGATCGCCCTCTTTTCCAATAAAGTTTTTTGGAACACGCCGCACCGCCTTGCCTCGAGATCGTCCCCTGCGGAGGAAACGCAAGTGGAATTCTAGTGCATCAGCGACTAAATCGGGGCGATTTTCGCGAGAGATTCTCTCCAATCCGGAAGCGCAAGCAACAACCAGAGTCCATTCAATGAAAGTTTTACAAACTTGTTTTTTCCAGTAGGAAGCAAACTACCTGATGGGTCAAAGCGCGGCGTTTCAGGGCTTCATTTCGGCCGGTATGGGTCGGCCCATGGCTTTGGCGTACTCAGCGGCAAACAGCGGGCTGTCGGGGAATTCCTCTGTCAATTCCAGCAGTAGTTTTTGCGCCAGCGCATTCTGCTTTTCGCGGCGCGCTGCCAGCGCCAGCATAATTTGCGCAAACGGTTTCAGGTAGCGGCCATTATCCGCGGTCTTTCCCACCTGGGCCATGCCGAGTTTCTTGTCGCCGTGGATACCCCCGAACCAGAGCATCATTCGCGCGCCCACGGTCAGCGAACCCACGATGTAGTTCGCCGAACCCATCGCCACGTACGCATCGGCGGCGTCCGGCTGCTCCGCAAGAAGAATCTTCGCGTATTCGTTGGCTTCCTTGAGTCTCTTGAGGGCCTCTAGATGCTGCTTCTTCAAGATCATGTCGGCGTTGGATTCCATTCCGGCCGCCAGTGTCAAGGCAAAATACGCTTCCGCATCGTTCGGTTTGCTGGCCAGCCGCAGTGCCGCGGATTTGCGGGTTTGCGCGATGGCCTCTTCAAAATTCTTGATCTGCTCCGCATCCGGTTTCCCGGCGATCCCGTGGAGGAACTTCTTTTCGTTAAGATAAAAATCGCTCGTCAACACGTTTTGCCGGTAAAACTCCTCGAACAAGTAGCTCGCCGCCTGTGCAGCGTAACCAAACGGACTGTCAGGGTTCTGGGCGCTCCACGCGGATAATTTCTCGCGCCCCTCGGAGAATTTTTGTTCATAGAGGAATCGAAATCCCGCGGTGAGTTCCGGCACGTCAGTGAATGCCGGGCTGGCCGGCGCCGCCGGTTCATCCGCGCTGGCAATCGGGGGAGCCAGCAGGAGCGCCAAAGCCAGAATTGAAACGTGTTTGCTCATGTTCCAGAAAATCTTCAAAACAAGCCCGGGAAAAATCTCGGTTTTCCACCCATCGCCGCGCGGTAGTCCGGACTCGCGTGCAGGACGCGTTCTTCCACGGCGATGCGCTGCGCGATAGCGCCCGCGTGAGCCACCGATGCTACCACGGCCGTGATCCAGGCCGTGTGGATCAACGGCAGCGAAAACATCTCCACGAGAATGGCCGCATAGTTTGGGTGCCGCACAAACCGAAATGGCCCCGACGTCACCACGCCCAGGCGCGTCGAGTCCATCACCTGGACGTTCCAATGCTGCCCCAGCGTCCGCACAACCCACAATCGCACCAGGTTGGCCCCTATAAACAGCGCCAACATCACCCCCGCCAACACGGGGAAAAACGGCCTGCGTAGAAATACCACTTCCACAGCCGAGCCGACCAGAACGAAACTGTGCACCAGCACAATCCAGCGAAACCTCGGCTCGTCTACTTTTGCCGCGCCCTGCGCGATCATCTGCTTCTGATGCCGCCGCGAAATCCGCAGTTCGGCGATCCGCAGCACCGCGACGCCCAGCAGCAGCCCGAGGTAGGCGATAACGCTCAGGTCCATTGTAGTAGCAAAAATTCCGCGCTAAATCCCGGCCCGAACGCCGCCGCCAGCGCATATTCTCCGGCCTTCAGCGGCCTCTTCTCCAGCCACTCCTGCAAAATGAAAAGTATCGTCGCGCTCGACAAATTTCCTACGTTTCCGAGAATATCCCAAGACGGCTGCGTGTCGCACTTTTTCAATCCCAGCGCGGCTTCCACGTTTCCGAGCAGCCGCGCTCCTCCGGGATGCAGGATCCAGCCCTTGATCTCTTCCAGCTTGCGGCCGTGCCGCTTCAGAAAATCCTCCACCAAACCGCGGATTTTTCCACCGATCATCTCGGGAACGTCCTTCGCCAGCAAAATGTGGAAACCCGAATCGCGCAGATCGAATCCCATCGCTCCCAGCGAATCCGGAAACGTGTACGTCTCCGAATCTAGAATTTTCGGTCCGCGGTGCCCGTTGCCGCTGACTATCACCGCCGCCGCACCGTCTCCAAACAGAATCGACGAAATCAAATTCGCCTGGGAAATGTCCTTCCGCTGAAACGTCAGCGAAGGCAGCTCCACCGCGATGATCAGCACGTTTCCCCCGGGCGTCGCCTTGATAAAATCGGCAGCGCGGCCGATGGCCATCGCGCCCGCCGCGCAACCCAGCTCCGTAAACGGCATCCGCCGCACGTTCGAGCGGAATCCCATCAGGTTGATCAGGTGCGCGTCGAGCGACGGGATCATGAAGCCCGTGCAGGACACGGTGATAATTAGATCGATCTCGTCCGCCCGCAGTCCCGCGCGCTCCAGGCATTTTTCCGCCGCTTCGCGTCCCAGCTTTACCGCATGTTCGATATACTCGTTGTTCGTTTTCGCCAGCGCCCGCGGCTCGATGGTGTAGTCGATGGGGAAGATGGCATGCCGCTTGTGCACCTGGGCGTTGTCCACAATGGCCATCATTGCTTCCAAGCGCCGATCCGGAATGTCAAACACCCGCCCCATGTAATACTTCACGTCATCGCGGGTCATCGTATGCGCCGGCAGGGCCGTGGCCGTCGCGGCTATGGTGCACTGTGATGACGACGAATTATCGTTGCTCACTCGCTCGTTCAATGATTTCCCCTGTCCTGCTGGAATGAAAAATATCGTCGCTGCGCGCCCACCGCGCTAGATTATCGGGCAACCCTGCCAACCGACACGGTATATCGAGGGGTAGACTCTACAACATTCTGCCCGAGGAAGGGAGTGGCTAGCCAATGGGACGTGCTTATTTTCGCACAGGCGGCCCGTTTATCGAAGATTTTCCGCGTTTTCGCATCTCCGTAAGAATTATCGCGGAATTTACTGTATCCTTTCCGCCGAAATGATTAAACACTCTTCGCAGCCCAAAGTTGTCCGTCTCGTTTTGGCCCTCGCCTTCATTCTTGCCGCTCCAGTCCTTTGCCTCACGCGCGCCGCAGCCCAGGAGTCAGCCCCGCCCATCCTCCTGCTTATCTCCATCGACGGCATGCGTCCCGATTACGTCACTGTCGCCGACGCTCACGGCGCTAAATTGCCCAACCTTCGCCGCTTCCTCAATGAAGGCGCCTACGCTGAAGGAGTGACCGGCGTCGTCCCCACCGTGACCTACCCGAGCCATACCACGCTGGTCACCGGCGTTTGGCCCGCGCAGCACGGCATTTTCGCCAACACCACCTTCGATCCGCTCCAGAAAAATTTTCAGGGTTGGTATTGGTACGCCGAAGACATTCATTCACGTACGCTCTGGGACGCCGCCGCCTCGGCTGGCCGCACCACCGGCAGCGTTCATTGGCCAGTCACCGTCGGCGCTCCTATCACCTGGAACATTCCCGAATTCTGGCGCGCCAACACTCCCGACGACGCGAAACTCCTTCGCGCCGTCTCCACTCCCGGCTTGCTCGAAGAACCCCGCGCCGCCCTCGGCGATTATCCCGTCGGCACCGATTCCTCCGCCGAGGTGGACGAACTTCGCGGCCGCTACGCGCAGTGGATCCTCGAACACAAGCATCCCGCCCTGCTCACGTTGCACTTGGCCGCGCTCGATCACATCGAGCACGAGACCGGCCCCTTCAGTCCCGAATCCATCGCCATGCTCGAGCGCCTCGACGCCGTTATCGGCACCCTGCGCGTCGCTGCCGAACGCCTCGCCCCCGGCCGCGCTTTCGTCGCCGTCGTCTCCGACCACGGCTTTGTGCAGACTTCCGCGCAGTTGAATTTATTCCCCGTCTTTCGCGACGCCAAACTTTTCACTCTCGATGAAAAAGGCAAAGTCGCGGACTGGAAAGCCATCCCCTGGGTCACGGGAGGTTCCGCCGCGATCGTTCTCAAAGATCCGCACGACGAAGCCACCCGGTCTCAGGTGCGCGAACTTCTCGGAAAAATCGCTGCCGATCCCGCCAACGGCATCGACCGCGTCCTCGATGCCGATGACCTTCACAACCGCGGTGGCTTTCCCACCGCTTCGTTTTTTGTCGGCCTCAAACCCGGCTGGCGCACCGGTTCAACTCTCGACGGCCCCATCCTCTCAAAAACCAAAATCGGCGGCGCGCACGGCGAACTCCCCGATCTTCCCGATCTCCGCGCCTCTTTCTTCCTCATCGGCCCGGGCGTCCCTGCTGGGCGCTCGCTCGGCCTCATCGACATGCGCGATGTCGCCCCGACTCTTGCTCACGCCGTCGGCCTCTCTCTTCCCTCCGCCTCCGGAAAAAACCTCCTCCCCTAGCCGGCTTATTCTTCGTCACGGTCGTGTGTAGCCGAGCTTTGTTCTATGTGGCGGCCACCTTCAGGTGAGCGCCTTTTCTTCCAATCTTTGTAGTGGCGGGTCTTCAGACCCGTTTTTTCGCCTGCAAGCTCTTGTCGGCTCACGCAGCGGTTCTTCTGATTTCCCTAATCCCATGTCCAAGATGACGCCGCAAAAGAGTTCTGAGTGTTACTCCATCGGCGTAACCCACTCGCGCGGCGATCTCTTCCACGCTTTCGTCCGTGGTCTTCAGCAGATGCACCGCGCGCTCCACACGCAGCTCCTGGAAATAAGATAGTGGCGACTTCCCCATCACGGCTTGCATGCGGCGAGCCAGGGTTCTCTTGCTCGATCCGGACGCTGCCGCGGCATCGTCAAGCGAAAACCCCTGCGTAAGCCTGCCTCGCGCCCAGCGCTCGAACCGCTCGACGAGCGGATCGGAGTGGGCAAGATGATCGGCGAGGATATAGGCCGACTGTGATGGCCGTGAATCCACAACCAAATAGTTCGCCGTCAACGCGGCAAGCCTCGGGCTCTTGTGCCGGATGAGCCACAACGCCAGGTCCATGTGGCTCAAAGCCGCTCCGGCCGTAACGAACTTCCCGGATTTTACGATCATCCGCGATTCATCCAGGCGCACCTTCGGATATCTCTGGCGAAATAGTGGAGCGAGCCACCAGGTTGTGGTCGAGTCTTGGTTGTCGAGCAGTCCTGATTCCGCCACGAGAAATGTCCCGATACACGCCGCCGCCGTGCCCGCGCCTCGCTCCGCCCATGAGCGCAGTGCTTTGCCCGCGTCGCTCACATCCGTTCTCGCAAGAGCCGTCTGTAGCGGGCCTGGCATCATGTAGCCGATCGCTGGCACCACCACCCAATCGGGAACGACCCGCATGGGGGCAGCGGTAACGGGAACGCTCAACCCTTGCGATGTCTTGACCGCCTTGCGCACTCCGACGATCGCGACGTCGAAGCGCGGCGAAGCCAGGCCGGACATTTCCGCGAGCTCGTTCGCGACCTTAAATGCATCCAGCACGGTCGCCAAACCCGTGTCAAAAACCCCATCCAGGACGAGCACATGAATCTTCATGGCAAATATGATATCAAATTTGGCGATCTTGCCAATGGCTTTTTCGCCTTGCAAAGCACTATCTTGGCTACGCTCGAATGGATCAAGCCAGCTAGTCAAGGAGAAACCCGATGTATACAGTCGCATTGTTCGCTCGTTTGGAAGCTAAAGCCGGAAAAGAAAACGAAGTCGCGAAGTTTCTGGAAGCAGGGCTTGCCCTGGCCAATCAGGAAGCAACCACGCCAATTTGGTTCGCGCTCCGATTGGGGCCGGCAACCTTTGGCGTGTTCGACGCGTTCACCGACGAGAGCGGACGCCAGGCTCATCTCAATGGCCCCATCGCCAAGGCGCTCATGGCGAAAGCCCCAGAACTATTCTCCAAACCACCCGCGATCGAATCCATTGAAGTTCTAGGCGCAAAGCTTCCCAAATAATCGTGACCCGTTTCATCAGGCCACTTCAGGAATGAGGACAGGCAGTATGAAAGATTTGCCGCGCGACATTCTGCAATGTATCGGCAACACCTCTTTATTGGCCCTGCGCAAAATCGTTCCCAGGAGCGGCTCCCGCATCCTGCTGAAACTCGAAAACGAGAATCCCACCGGCAGTATGAAGGACCGCATGGCCCTTGCCATGATCGAAGCAGCCGAGGCGGACGGACGCCTCACCGCCGGTGGTTCTGTCGTCGAAGCCACCGCCGGCAGCACCGGCGTGTCCCTGTCCCTGGTCTGCGCCGTGAAGGGATATCCGCTGTCCATCGTCACCTCCGATGCCTTCGCCCGCGAAAAACTCGATCACATGAAAATTCTCGGCGTCACGCTGCAAGTCCTTCACAGCGAGAGCGGAGGCATGACCGAGAAACTAACCCGCGACATGATCGAAACCGCGCGCGTCATCGCCGCCAAACGTGGCAGCTTCTGGACCGATCAGATGACCAATAAAGATTCGCTCGCCGCCTATCACAAAATGGCGGAGGAAATCTGGACGCAGACGGACGGACAGATCGGTGGCTTTGTCCAGAGCGTGGGTACCGGAGGGTCCCTTCGGGGTAACGCGGAAGGCTTGCGCCGCCGCAATAAACAGATCCGAATCGTCGCCGTGGAGCCTGCGGAATCTCCGGTCCTCTCCGGCGGCCAGCCGGGCTCTCATAAAATTGACGGCATGGGCGCCGGTTACGTAGTACCGCTATGGCAAACGGGAATCGCCGATCAGATTGAACAAGTCTCCACGCAAGAAGCCACGACTATGGCCCTTCGGCTGGCCCGGGAAGAAGGCCTTTTTGCGGGAACCTCCACCGGCGCGAACGTCGTCGCCGCCTTGCGATTAGCTGAACAACTCACACCCGGCGCGACCATTGTCACCGTCATGTGCGACACCGGCATGAAATACCTCAGCAAGGCATCGTCAACTTGAACGGGCTTCAGCCATGGCAGTAGAAGCCCCCGTCTGTGGTGAAAGCCCCTGACTTTTAGTCAGGGGAGCGATGCCGTCAGGCGTCGCGGAACAATCCTTCGCTAGGGGCAAGGCTTTAGCCGTGGTGGTGGAAGCCCCGGACTTCTAGTCCGGGGACAGCGGGCCTTCAGGCCCGCGGAACATGAGGTCGTCCTACAGCGGGCTTCAGCCTGGTTCCCTGGGTGAGCAGGCTTGCCCCGACCGTGTCGGGGAGGGGCTGTCGCACACCGCCTCGGCCGAGAACAGGCTTTAGCCCTGGGAACCGCCTGCGCGCCGTAGGTGCGCCAGACGTTAGCCCAGCGCGTGAGCGCTGGGAAAGCTTGCAAGAAAAATCTTGAGCGCCGTAAGGTGCGACACACCAACTAACAACGCAGGCGCACACACACGAAAAAAAAAGGGAGCCACCGGCGTTTCCGGCGGCTCCCCTTTTTCAAAATGCTCGAACTCTTGCGCGCTGTTCTTAGCTGTGACCCTTGGCCTTTGCCCTGCCCTTCTTCTCCGAACCCTCATGCTTGCCCTTGTTCTTGCTGCCCTTGGATGCCTTGTCCTTGTCGCCCTTCTTGTTCGCGGCCTGAACCTTCTCGGCGCGCGCCGTCCCCTTTTGTTTGCTGACATTGTTGTTGCGCTCGCCCTTCTCGCCGTTCTGCGCCGCAGCCGGGATAGCCAGCAAGCAAGCGACCAGCAACGCCGTACAGAAATACTTTAGCTTCTTCATGGGAGCCTCCTCCACCCGTGTGCTCGCAGCCATCCATCGCACTCGGGAATATTCCTCAAAATTAGAACGTTTTCTCTCTGGGATGTAACTGTTCGGAAGTACAGGTGTTCCTTCCGAATCGCGATGTTCGCCGCCGCTTTTCGCGCGCAGCCCCGTCCCGGAATTTATCCCTGTCCGACAGGAAGGCCCTGCCCCTTCTACCCAGGCATAGAGGTCGCCTAGGCTAATAACAATCAATCTATTTCACGCAGATAACCTCCTCTGTCCTATGTGCTATAGTACGCGCATGATTCCTTTCTATGTTAGGTTCCGGCCGGGCGGAACCATCTACGAACAGGTCATCTATGCGGCCACCAAAGCCATGATGGCGGGTCAATTGCGCCCCGGCGATGCTTTTCCCTCGATCCGTTCGTTGAGCAAAGAACTCAAGATAAATGCAAACACAGCTCATAAAGTCATTGGTCACCTGGTGACCACGGGGCTGCTCGAAATCCGCCCGGGGTTTGGAACCGTCGTCGCCAAGAGACCGGAAGCCAGCAAAGCGGAGAAAACGAAGTTGCTGGAAGAGCAGTTTGAAGAACTCGTCGTGGAAGGCAAGCGACTCGGTATCGACTTGGAAGACATGCAGGAAGCGATCGAGAAGCATTGGAAGCGCTTGAGCACCAGATGGGCCAAGAAGACGGAGTCAGGACAAGGAGGTCGCCAGGCATGACCGCCTCAATACACGCGGAAGGATTGTCGAAGCGATTCCGAAACGTATCTGCGCTGGACCACCTAAATCTGGAAGTGCAGGAGGGCGCCGTCCACGCGCTTGTAGGGCCGAACGGAGCGGGGAAAACCACTGCCATCAAGATTTTCATGAACCTGATAACGGCCACCAGCGGCCAGGCGCAAGTTCTGGGAATGGACTCAAGAACGATTCGCGGCAAGTTCTACACGCAGATTGGCTATGTATCGGAGAACCAGGAACTGCCGGAATGGATGAAGGTCGGCGCTCTTCTCGAGTATCTGCGGGAATTCTATCCCACTTGGGACATAGAGTTAGAAACATCGTTGGTCAAGCAGTTCGAATTGCCGCGCCAAAGGAAGATTAAGGGTCTGTCGCGCGGGATGAAAATGAAACTCGCCCTCGCCAGTGCCCTGGCCTTTCATCCCAGGCTGATCGTTCTGGACGAACCCTTCGGAGGTTTGGATCCGCTTGTGCGGGATCAATTGATCGAAGGACTCCTCGAGAGGGCGGGCGAAGCCACTGTCTTCCTCTCCTCGCACGATCTGGCGGAAATCGAAAGCTTCGCCAGCCACGTCAGCTATTTGGAGGAAGGAAAGCTGCGATTTTCCGAAGAGATGACCTCTCTGGCAGCGCGATTCCGCGAGGTCGAAATAACCTTGGATAAAGAACAACGCTTGCCGTCGCCCCTGCCGGAAAGCTGGCTTCAGGCGAAGGCCGCCGGAGGCGTGGTGCGATTCGTCGAAAGCCGTTTCGAGGAGGAGCGCACGGCGGCAGAGATCCAACGCCTATTCGGGGATGTGAAGGGGGTCGATTACCGTGCGATGACTCTAAGGGCTATTTTTCTGGCCCTAGCAAGAAGAGCGGAACAGGTGTAGGAGGGCGCGATGAAGCAGACTCTTCACATTTTCAAAAAGGACGCGCGCCGGCACTGGCCTGAGATCCTCATTTCGTTGCTGCTCCTGGGTCTTTATGTAAAAGTGACGCTTCACGGCGCGAACGATCGAACAATCGATTCAATCGGTGGTTCGTTCCCCTGGGCTCTTTTATCAGAGCAGTCCATTCCGCTTTTAATGATCTTGTTTTGGGTTTTCTTCACAGTGCGCTTGGTCCATGGTGAGACGCTCGTGGGCGACCGCCAGTGGTGGATTTCAAAGCCCTATCAGTGGTGGAAGCTCCTCGGGGCGAAGCTGTTGTTCTTGCTCGTTTTCGTATGTCTGCCCTTGTTCATCGCTCAATTGTACTTTCTGCGTCACGCCGGTTTCCCCATTTTTCCTAATCTCATTCGAGTGGGCCATATGCAGCTAGACCTAGGTCTGACCCTTTTTCTGCCCAGCATAGTGCTGGCCAGCTTAACGAAGAGTTTGGGCCAGGCCCTGCTTGGAGTCGTTACGCTCTTCATCGGTTTGATGTTGATGGTGTCTCTGTTCGAGAAAATTCCCAGTTTCGGCATGTCTTCGGCAGCGGAAGGAATCGGCGACGCTTGTAGCACCTTGTTCATGGCGGCTGTGATTGGCGCCGGTGGCTGGCAATATGCTCGGCGCAGAACTTGGGCCTCCCGTGGCCTTCTCGTGGCAACAGCAGTGGTAATCATCGTGATCATGACCCTCACTCCCTACGCGAAGTTTGTCGAAAAGAAATATCCCTTGGTGGACAGCTCTCAGGCTCCAGCGCGAATCGCGCCCGCGGCGCTCAATCCGAGTACGAAGAAAGGAATAAGCGAGGAGCGTTTCTTGCCGGATATCTATTTGCGCGTTCCCTTTGCGGTCTCCGATATTGCACTTGGACACGTGGTTCTGCTGGAAGGAATAAAATTCAACGTCGAAACTCCCGATGGTTCGAAATGGGATCCAGGCTGGAAACGGGAATCAACTGAAATGTGGACCGAAGATCAGCAAAAAGTTGTTTTGCTCGAAATGAAGAGAAAGCAATTCGAGAGGATGAATTTACAGACCGCGCAACTCCATATCGAGTTGGCTCTCGCCGAATTTGCAGAGAAGGAACCGCGGGAGATTCTCTTACGCGAACGCGAATTCTTTGATCCACAACTCGGGATCTGCCATTGGGATGAAAAAGATCCTTCACAAATCGAATGTCTCCGGCCGTTTGCATATCCGAGCTTGATGGCCACGTTTGATCCCGCCAAGTCGCAATGCAAGGCCGAGGAGCGTGGAAACCTGATACCAGAAGATAAAGTCAGCCACGTTTGGTTTGCGCCCCATGATGAAAACTCTGTCGAAGCCGGACTGAATCCTATAGTCAATTATTCGGTTCGGTTTGGGTCCAGGAGCTGGCAGGCCTCTTTCCAAGGCAATGCGAGGCCTAGGCTGAGGGTAGTGTATTTGTGTCCGGGAGCCAATGTGAGGCTGGCCAAGCCAGAATTAGTGAGACACATCCGCGTGCATCTGGAGATGAGTGGTGTGCGCCTCTTGGACCTGGCCAGGAATGAGTCCGACTGGGACTAACCCGAATATTTCGCGTCGGCGGGTGGCGCATATGCCGGCGACGTTTATCCCGAGCCTGTCTGTGGGGTCCTAACTTCTCTCTCGCCCCACTCCATTCTGTCTCTTGACTCCCCAACCCTCAGAGTACAAGCCTGCTAGCCCATTGATATATACTCTGGCTCACCAAAAGGAGGCCATCCATGGCACAGAAAGTCATCGACATCGTCGGATCTTCCAAAGAGAGCTTCGCCAAAGCCGCCGAGAATGCCGTTGCCGAAGCCGCCAAGACCGTTCGCGGCATGAAGTGGGCGCGCGTTTCGGAATTCGAGATGGTGCTTGACGGCAAGAAAATTACCGAGTACCGGGCAACCGCTCGCATCTACTTTGAAATTGAGCGCTAGGCCGCCGGCGGCGAAGGCGCAACGCAATAAGACGGTTTTGGGTGGCGCGCTCTTTGCGATATCTGCAAAGGGTGCGATTTTTTGGTTTCTCGACCGCCTGTCTGCCGCAGGAAGGCCTGTTCCCCCCCCCCGAAATTACCATCCAACCCCGAAATTCTACCGTTCCATGGATATCGCTTCCGTTATCGTCACGCTGGTGCTAACATGCCGCGTGTTAACTCGATCCACCCTCGACTCTCGGCTCGTCCCTCCGGCGTTTTGTCAATCTCGCGCAAGACACGCAAATGTGAACTTCTTTCTTTTCAATCGCTTCCGCACTCTTTGTCCGCTCTTTGGCGCAAGTGCATTCGACAACTCCTTTATCATCAATTCGTTCCGCACTCTTTTGCAAAAACCGGGGGGTAGGTATACCCCTCCCGAGTCGCAAGAGCCTCTCGCTCCCCACGGAGCTGCTGTCTTGCCGTTGTCGACCCGTTGTCGTCCTATTGGTGCCCCGTTGTTTTCCAACGGGAAACGCCCTCTATCTCTTTTTTCCTCATATCGTTACCCGACTCTTTCCATCAAAACGAGGGGGGTACACCCCCCTCCCCCTCTTGCCCGTTGCTTTTCCCAGCAAATCTTCGCTCCGTGCCTCTGTGTCTCTGTGTCTATCCCTCCCCTCTGCCTCGACGCGAACTCCTCGGCGACCTGTGCTACAGTTCCTCGCCGCAAAGGAGTTCACATCGATGAGATTTCCATGTCGTTCTCTTGCACTTCTTGTCGCAAGCGTGCCTCTCGCTGCTTTTTCGTGCGCCGCGCAGCAAACTCCCGCTCCGGCCACGACCGAAGGGGATTTCGTCATCCACGATTTCAAGTTTCGTTCTGGCGAATCCCTTCCCGAACTCAAGCTGCACTATACGACGCTCGGCAAACCCGTCCGCGACGCGCAGGGCCGCATCACGAATGCCGTCTTGATCCTTCACGGCACCGGCGGCTCGGGTCGTCAATTCCTTCTGCCGCAATTTGCGGGCGAGCTGTTTGGCCCCGGCCAGCTTCTCGACACTTCGCGCTACTTCATCATTCTTCCCGATGGCATCGGCCACGGAAAATCGTCGAAGCCGAGCGACGGCCTGCACGCGCATTTTCCGCAGTACGACTACGACGACATGGTTTTGGCTCACTACCGCCTGGTCAGCGAAGGCCTCGGTGTGAACCACTTGCGCCTGATTTTCGGCACTTCGATGGGCTGCATGCACTCTTTCGTCTGGGGCGAAACCTATCCCGATTTCATGGACGCGCTCATGCCCATGGCTTGTTTGCCGGTGCAGATCGCCGGCCGCAATCGCGTCTGGCGAAAAATGGTTATCGACGGCATCCGCAACGATCCGGACTGGAAGGGCGGCGACTACACGGCGGAGCCGCAGCAAAGTGTGCGCATCGCGCTCGATTTCTTGATCATCGCGGGGAGCGCGCCTCTATTCATGCAGAAAACCTTACCCACGCGCGACGCCGCGGACAAATATCTCGACGACTATTTCCACGCGCACACGGCGGATTTCGACGCCAACAATTTCCTGTACCAGGTGAACGCTTCGAGAAATTACGATCCTTCGCCGCAGCTCGAAAAAATCAAGGTACCGGTCATGTGGATGAATTCCGCGGACGACTTCATCAATCCGCCGGAACTAAAAATTGCCGAGCGGGAAGCTCCGCGGCTGAAGAACGGACGATTTATTTTGATACCGATCAGCGACCAAACGCGCGGCCACGGCACGCATACCTGGGCCGCGGTGTGGAAGAACTATTTGGAGGAATTGCTCGCAAAATCGAGCCACTAAAAAAAGCAGCCGCCGTGCTTCAGCGGGCTGTTTCGTGGCTGGCCCGAATTTCCTGCCAGCGCCGCGGCCGTTTGTTGGCCTGGAGAACTTTTTTGCGCAGCCGGATGGATTTCGGCGTGATTTCGACGAACTCGTCATCGGCGATGAATTCGATGGCCTGTTCGAGGCTCAGTTCGCGGTGCGGGATCAGGCGAATGGCTTCATCGGCGCTCGAAGAGCGCATGTTGGTTTGCTTTTTTTCCTTGGTGACGTTCACATCCATGTCCTGCTCGCGCGAGTTTTCGCCGAGGATCATGCCTTCGTAGACGTCAATGGCGGGGCCGATGAAGAGTTCGCCGCGCTCCTGGATGTTCCAGAGAGCAAACGCCGTGGAAACTCCGGCGCGGTCCGCGACCAGCGCGCCGGTGGGTCGCAGCGCCATTTCGCCGGCGTATTCGGTCCAGCCGTCGAAAATCGAGTGGATTAGCGCGGTCCCTCGCGTGTCGGTGAGCAGTTGGCTGCGTAATCCGATCAAGCCGCGCGAAGGAATTTTGAAGTCCAGGCGCACGCGGCCGGAGCCGTGATTGCTCATCTTGATCATTTCGCCGCGCCGGCTGCCGAGCGTTTCGAGGATTATGCCGATGAATTTTTCCGGCACATCGATGACCAGCCGCTCGAGGGGCTCGAGCTTCCGCCCCTTTTCCGTGCGCACCACGATCTCCGGTTTGCCGACCATCAATTCAAAGCCTTCGCGCCGCATCGTCTCGATCAAAATCGCGAGCTGCAATTCTCCGCGGCCCAGCACGCGAAACGATTCCGGCGTGTCCGTGTCTTCCACGCGGATGGAAACGTTGGTCAGCAGCTCTTTTTGCAAACGGTCGCGGAGATCGCGCGAAGTCAAATACGTTCCATCTTTGCCCGAGAGCGGGCCGCTGTTCACCGTGAAGATCATCGCCAGCGTCGGTTCGTCGATCAGGAGCGGTTCCAGCGGAGATGGATTCGCCAGATCGGTGATGCTCTCGCCGATCTGGATGCCTTCTACTCCGGCGATCGCCACGATGTCGCCGGCAACGACGCTTTGCGCTTCGTCGCGCTCAAGTCCGCGAAACGTGTACAGCTTCGTGATGCGTGTGGAAATCAGTTTTCCGTCGAGTTTACTGATGCCGACGTCAGAGCCGCGCTCGAGCGTGCCGTTGAAGACGCGGGCAATCGCAATGCGCCCAAGAAATTCGCTGTAGTCGAGATTCATCACTTGAATTTGCAGCACGCCGTTCGGATCGCCCGGCGGCGGGGGAATAAATTTAACGATGGCTTCAAAAAGAGGGAGCAAGTCCTTGGAATTGTCACCGAGTGTGCGGTGGGCCACACCGTCACGCGCGTTTGTGTACACGACAGGAAAATCAAGCTGGTCCTCGGTGGCGTCGAGATCGATGAAGAGATCGTAGATTTCGTCGAGCACTTCTTTTGTGCGCGCGTCGGTGCGGTCGATTTTATTGAGCACGATGACAGGAGGAAGTTTCGCGGCCAGGGCTTTTTGTAAAACGTAGCGAGTCTGCGGCAGCGGCCCTTCGCTGGCGTCCACCAGCAGAACGACGCCATCCACCAGGCGCAGGGCGCGCTCGACTTCGCCGCCGAAATCACTGTGGCCCGGGGTGTCCACGATGTTGATTTTGGTGTCGTGAAAAAAGAGCGCCGTATTTTTCGCGAGAATGGTGATGCCGCGCTCGCGTTCGAGATCGTTCGAGTCCATCACGCGCTCGACGAGTTCCTGGTTGGCGCGGAAAATTCCGCTCTGGCGCAGCATGCCGTCGACCAGCGTGGTTTTGCCGTGGTCCACGTGCGCGATGATGGCGATGTTGCGAATATCCTGACTCATGGTATGCGCGTCTACAGACAAAAATAGCTGCTGAGATAACCAGCAGCCCTGACGAATCTCCTCGTTCGTTTTCCGTGACCGCGGAGCGGTCCACTTCTCAGGTGCGGTCGAGCAAACCCTAGTTTAACAGATGCCTGCCATTGCATCCACCGCCATTGTCGTTTCCGAAAGAGAACGTGCCCTCGATGCTTAAGGGTGAGGTGACAGGCTCGGCACGCGCGGCGCAGGAAAAAGAGCGGGGCGCGACGGCCTGGGCTAACGTAAATGCAGAAGTGAAATTTGTGCGTGGCGTCGACGCCTTGTGGGGGAAGCGTGATGAAGAAGTGGCTCTTGGTGGTTGCCGTGTCGTTCGGGGCTGTCGGTGGAGTGGACGCACAGGAAAGTTCCGTGTTGGTCGTGGCAAGAGAGAACGACAGCGGCAGCGCGGAACTTTTGCGAGGGGCGAGTTGTGGTGCCGCGGCGCCCTTTTCTCTTAGTTCTTCGAATACGAATGATTATTTTCTGGCCCCGGGGCTGAAATTATCATTCGCAGAGCCTGTTGCGCCGGAGTTTGCGGTGGTTGAAATGGCGGCGCCGATGGCTTTGCCGGCACAGGGACCCAAGCGCCACAGCGCCAAGGAGTCGGACGATTACCGACTGCAAATCGGACTGGGGTTCACGTATGTGAGGTTTCGCTCGGCAGCCTTCGATGTGGGCTTGTACGGGCTGAATACTGCGGTGGTTTACTTTCCCAGTCGGTGGCTGGGGGTAGAAGCAAACTTTACGGCGGCGTTCGGGCCACACGTCTTCAACAACAACATCGATCAAACGAGATACGCGGGAATCACGGGCGGCCCGAAGATACTCTGGCGCAAGGAGGGGTGGGAACCCTGGGCACACGCGCTGGTGGGCATTGCGCACGTGAACCCGCAGCTGGGTGGTGTGAGCAAGAACGGCGTGGCCATCCAGATGGGTGGGGGCATGGATTTTCCCGTGCTGGATAGGATGTTTTGGCTGCGGATCGAAGGCGACTATATCCGCAGCCAGCTGTACAAGATGGGACAGGACAATCTTCAGGGCGCAGTCGGCGTGGTCTTCCACTTTTTCTGATTCCGCTGGTTCGCTTCGAACACAAGCGCGCCTTGCGCCAAGAAGTTTGCAGGCAGAACAAGCTTGAAACCAATGGACGAGCAGGCGCATCCTTCTATGTAGAGGCCGCAGGTTTTTTATCGGCTTCGAGGGCCCTTATGCGCCGCTGGTTTGTTCTTGCTGGTTCACTTGCGATGTTTCCTGCGTGCGCGTTCGCGCAGCACCACAGTGGGATGAGTATGGGAATGACCGCAGCGCGGCCGGCTGCCGTTTCCGTTGCGGCCGGAGCTCACGTCGGGCCGACGGCAACACTGCGAGCTTCCACAGGGACCCGCGCGGCGACACGAGTGGTCACGACGCATCCGCGAAGCGGGGGAACAGCCGTTCGAACGATTCACGCTGCAAACAACCCGGTCCGCAGGCCCGCAGACTTTGATGACGATGCGGGTTTTTCGCAGGACTTTAATGGTGCGCCCGGGCTGGGCTTTGACGAAGTTCACCTCGCTGCCACGCGAGGCCGGAGGGGTCACCACCGCGATCGTTTGGGCACCGGCTTCTTCCCATTTTTTGATGGAGGATTTCTTTTTCCTCCCAGCACGGTCATCGAGCAGGCTCCCGCGAACGAAGCGCAGCCGGAAGAAGCTGTCGAACCGGAGACGCAAGAATCCGCGCGGAGAGTGAGGTATCGTGACCCGGCTCCCGCGGTGCCAGCTGCAGAAGCGCAGCCGGAGAGCGAGCAATATGTGTTCGTGAGGCGTGACGGCACGGTATTTTTTGCGGTTGCGTATTCCTGGGACAATCAAACGCTGCGTTACGTCACGCAAGAAGGGCTGCGCCGCAGCGTGACGCGGGAAGCGCTCGACCTCGTTGCCACACAGCAATTCAACGAGCAGCGGGGAGTCAATTTCCATCTGCCCGCGTAGTGCGCTGATTCAAATCATCGCAGAAATTATTTTTTCGCCGGCTCGGGCATAACGTAACCCGATCGCGCCGGCAATCCCGCCCGTTCGAATTGCACCGTAGTGTGGTCGATGCCGAATTCCTTGGCGGCTTTCTCCTGAATCGAGGCGAGGACCTGCTCGCACTCGTCCATATGCATGTCAGGGATGCGTGCGTGCAAGCTCAACGCGTTGTGCCCTCCGCCGAGCGACCAGATGTGCAAATCGTGCACTTCCTGCACGCCGTGCACGGTGAGAATCGCACGCGCGACATCTTCCACGAGCATTCCTCGCGGGCGGCCCTCGAGCAAAACGTGCGCTGACTCACGGAGGATCCCGACGCTGGACCAAAGGACGAGGAGTCCGATGGCAAGACCGAGGAGTGGATCGATCCAGTGCGCCCCTGTCATGCGGATGGCGATTGCGCCCCCGATAATCGCGATATTGGAGAGCGCATCGCCGAAATTGTGAACGAGTATGCTTCGAAGGTTCAGGTCGTCGCGTCCTCGCACCAGTGCCAGCGTAATGCCGCCGTTGACGGCGAGCGCAGCGAGGGACGTCCAAATCATCCAGCTCTCGACGACCTCGAGCGGGGCACGCAAACGCTGAACCGCTTCGTAGCCGAGCCAGAGCGCCAGCAGAATCAGCAGCAAAGCGTTCGTAAAGGCAGCGAGGATTCCTGCGCGATGATAACCGTAGGTTTTCTCGTTGTCGGCGGGGCGCGACGCCCAGCGCATCGCGAGCCAGGAAATGCCCAGCGCCGGGACGTCAGAAAGATTGTGCACGGCGTCGTTCAGGAGGGCGACGCTGCGACCGAAGACGCCGCCTACAATTTCCGCGAAGACGAGAGCGAGTGTAGCGACCATAGCCCAGCCGAGCACGCCGGGACGCAGGGAAGGATGAGCGTGGCCTGCGTGGGTGTGATCATGCCCGTGGTCATTATGCAGATGCGGATGGGCCGCGGTCTCCCCATGTCCGTGACTATGATCGTGCATCGATGCCATTTTACTGAGTTCGAGAGCGCCGCGCACAGAAGCTCCCGCGCTTATTACGCAGTTTGACACCTGCCCGGCGCGAATTCATTGACGCTCCATTGGCCTGCTGCCACCATCAATAAGCTTCCCGTTCAGCCCACTCCTGGACGGAATGTCTATATTACAGAGGAAATTCAGGGCAGGGAATGAAGACTCCGACGGCTAAACTGAGTTTCTGGGGCGTGCGCGGCTCGACGCCGACGGTCGATCCGGCCACGTGGCGGTACGGCGGAAACACGCCGTGTCTGGAACTGGTGGCACCGGATGGCACGCAATTCATTTTGGATTGCGGAACGGGTTTGCGCATGCTGGGGGGCCGCTGGTCGGCGCCGAGCGTCAACCCGAGCGCGGAGACGCACATTCTGGTGACGCATTATCACTGGGATCACATTCAAGGAATGCCGTTTTTCGCGCCGCTGTACGCGGCAAACAACGAATTTCACTTTTATAGTTTTCGTTCGAAATTTCTAGGGCGCGACAGCCTGAAGCAAGTATTCGAAGCGCAGATGGCGATGCCGTATTTCCCCGTGGATCTTTCCGCAATGAACGCCAAGAGAAAATTCAAGGAACTGGGGGGCGGAGATTCTTTCAAGATCCGGGAAAACAAAATCACCGCGCACTGGCTGAATCACCCGCAGGGCTGCCTGGGTTTCCGGATCGAGACACCAGCAGGCACGGTAGTTTACGCGACCGATAACGAGCCGGGGGATCCCAAACTGGACGAAAGTTTGCGGGAGCTCGCCCAGGGCGCGGACATATTTATAAACGACGCGCAGTACACGCCGGAACAACTCTCCAGCACGCGACGAGGCTGGGGACATTCTTCGTGGCTCGAAGGGGTTCGCACGGCACGCGAAGTGGGCGCAAAAACGCTGGTGCTCTTTCACCATGATCCCGATTCCACCGACCGGATGGTGGATTCACTGCTGCGGCTGGCGCGCGAAGAGTTCGATTCCGTGTTTGCCGCAAGCGAAGGAATGGTGATCACGCTGGGAGGCGCCGGAGAAAAGATCGAGGCGCACATGCCAGGGACGCGGACAGCGCTCCGGCGGGAGGCGCAGTTCAGGGCGAAGGTGTGCGGGCTGACGGAAGGCGGGCATGCGTTCGAGGAAGAAACGGTGGTGAGAGATCTATCCCTGCAGGGGGCGCTGATTTCGCTGAAACACATTCCGCGGCTGCAGTCCGAATTGCAGGTGACGATGGAGACTCCCGGCGCAAAAGGCTCGCAATCGATGAGCTTGCGAGGGTACGTGGTGCGAATTGACGAGGGTGGAGAAAAAGGACAGACTGCCGTGGGGTTGGTGTTTACGGACTGAGGGGAATGGTCAATGCGGACTCGGCGGTTTGGGATCGCCTGGGTAGCGTTTGCACTGGCGCTTGCGGTTCACGTCACGGATGAGGCCACGCACAATTTTCTGGCGGTTTACAATCCAAGTGTTCTTGCCATTCGCGCCCGGCTGCCTTTTGTTCCTATTCCCACATTTACGTTCGGCGTGTGGATAAGTTTATTGATTGCCGGGATTGTTCTTCTCTTATGTTTGTCTCCGCTGGCTTTTCGCGGCAGCGGCTGGCTGCGAATTGCGGCATGGCCATTGGGATTGATCATCGGCATTGCAAACGCCTCGCTGCACATCAGCAGCTCCATTTATTACCAGCGATGGATGCCAGGAGTGTATAGCTCGCCGGTGCTGCTGATCGCGACGGGATTTCTGCTTGCTGCCGCACGCGCACCTTCCGCTAGCCCGAATTCCTGAGCGGCGTCCGGGCTTGGCGTTCCATCTTGAAGCGATAGATGTGCAGATTTTGCAAGGTCGTTCTTTTCTTGTGCGACGATCACTTGCGAGATCCCGTAGAGAAAATTGGGGGCCGAGTGGACCGCAGACAGTTTTTGGCGATGACGGGTGCTGCAGCGCTTGAAATGGGGGGCAAGGCGCTGCTTCCGAATCTTGCGGAGGCAGCTCAGCAGGCTGCGCCAGCGGATTACACGATCCGAATCGCTCCCGTGGCGGTTGAACTGGCACCCGGGCGAATCGTGAGGACGATCGGGTACAACGGGACCTCGCCGGGGCCAATTCTGCGGATGCGCGAAGGGAAGCCGATTACGGTCGAGGTAATCAATCAGATGGAATTGCCAGAACTGGTTCACTGGCACGGGCAATTTGTGGCGCCGAATGTGGACGGCGCTTCCGAAGAAGGAACTCCTCCTGTTCCCGCGCGGGGCCGCCGGCGTTACACGTTCACACCGAGGCCGGCTGGAACACGCTGGTATCACACGCACGCGATGCCGGGGAAAAATTTGCATCGCGGTTTGTATAGCGGGCAATTCGGATTTCTTTACGTGGAATCGGGAGACAATCCGGGGAGTTACGATCAGGAGATTTTTCTCGCGCTGCACGAGTGGCAACCTTTTTACACTAATGAGGAAGAAGAGGAAGAAGAAGCAGGCTGTGTGAGGCCGGACGGGCTGCGCGTAAAGCTGGCTTCCAATCAAGCGCGGCCCGCGGAGAAAGCAAACGGCCTGGAAATCGGGTACGAACGGTTTTCGATCAACGACAAGGCGCTGGGATTTGGCGAACCCATTCGGGTAAAGCAGGGCGACCGGGTGCTCGTGCATCTGCTGAATGCGAGCGCGACGGAAAGCAGGCGGGTCGCGCTACCGGGGCACACGTTCAAGGTGGTCGCGCTGGACGGGAATGAGGTTCCCACGCCGGATGCCGTGGAGGTTTTGGAGATAGCGCCGGCGGAACGCGTGGATGCGATCGTGGAGATGAGCCAGCCGGGCATATGGATTCTGGGAACGACGAACGACGAAGACCGCAAGGGAGGAATGGGCGTCGTGGTGGAATACGCCGGACAAAACGGCGCTCCCCAGTGGGTGGCTCCGCCGAAGAGCCCCTGGGACTACGCGCGTTTCGGGAGGCGAGATGCCGCGCCAAAACCGGACGAAACGATTTCTCTGGTATTCAAGAAAATTTCCGGAGGCAAAGGCGGAATGAATCGCTGGACGATCAACGGGAAGTCGTTTCCGAATACGGACCCGATTGTAGTTCACCCCGGAGGCCGCTACCGTCTGATTTTCGACAATCAGAGCGACGACGCGCACCCGCTGCATTTGCACCGGCATTCCTTCGAACTGACAAAGGTGGCGGGAAAGAGCACCAGCGGAATAAGAAAAGACACGGTAATGGTAAAACACAACACGCAGGTGGAAGTGGATTTCGTGGCGGACAATCCGGGAGAGTCGCTCTTGCATTGCCACCAGCAACTGCACATGGATTTTGGATTTATGGCGCTGGTCAAATATGCGTAAGGAACGTGAGCGGCAGGCTATTTAATTTCGGCGATTTTCTTGTCGAGGTGGGCGAGGGCGGCTTCGAGCGATCTGCGATGATTGGGGTGCTTGGCGGATTCGAGGTCGTTGACGATGCGGGTGCGAGACAATTGCAAATCCTGGCGCTCTTTTTCGCGCCTCACTTGATCATCGCTCTTCGAACCAGGACCTGGGTTATCGTTCGGGCTTTGATTTGCTTCGATCTGCGATTCGACTGCCTTGCTCTCCCAACCTCGCGCCATATAGATATTTTGACACATCCGAAGCTTTTGCGGGTCCTTGATTTAGAAAAAAGTTTCGGATGCGCTACTCAAGCGCTAGCGGCGCGGCGTTTCGGAACCGGCAAGCGCTGGCTCATCACGCCGCGCAGAGCGGACTCCGCGACGCGCGCGAGATGTTCGGCGAAGATGCCGTGATAGGAAAACTCGGCGGAGTGATCGGCCCAGCGAATAGACAAGAGGCAGGGGCGGCCGGTTTCTTCGACGCGCGCGGCGGAAATTTCCGCCGTGGGAATAACGAGCAGGGGCTGAAAATGGGTATCGAGAGCCCAAACGTGCTCGATACCCACGAAGAGGCGCACCGCAGCGGGTGCGGCATTTCCCGGTTGATACTCGCCACCGTTCACGACAACCCGCGCGCCAAGTTCGCGGGCTTTGCGGTCGGCGATGGTATCCGGCTTGGGCGGCGGCAAGAGTACGGCAGCGGCGAACATCACCAGGCCGGCGATAGCGGTGAACCAACTATTTCCTGAACTAAGCGGGAGAATTACCAATGCGGCGCCGGAAATTCCCAGCGCGATACGAAACACCAACCAGGAGCCCGGCCTACGACGGAGGCGCAGAAGCTTGGGAAGCAGCAGAAAGAGAGTGAAGAGAGTGCCGACGGTGGCGTTGCGAAATCTTTCAGCCATGGCAGGTTGCTGGATACTTTCCGGAGGAACGGTATTACTCATTGGCGTTTTTTTTTCATGCCAAGACGACAAAAATAAGACTTTACGGTCTCAGGCCTTTGATCTCTCGCATGCGTGCGAACGCGCGGCGGACATGCGGAATGGTGATGGAACCGCCCACAATCAATGCGACGTTCAACGCATCGATCACTTCCTCGCGTTTCCAACCTTCCTCGCCGCAGCGCACCAGATGATAGGTGATGCAATCATCGCAGCGGAGAACGGCCGAAGCGACCAAGCCCAAAAGCTCCTTCGATTTGGTACCGAGAGGGCCTGGTTCATAGGCCTGGTGGTCCAAGGCGAAAAAACGCTTCATGCCAAGATGGCCGCAGCCGAGAATTTCTTCGTTCAGCTCGGCGCGAAATTTTTGAAAGTCCTCCAAGCGATCGGCCATGTTTCCTCCGGGCGGGATCTCTGAAGCCAGGGCACGCGAAGCCGGCTGTCATTATGAACTAAATTCAGAGAGACAGACATTTTTTGCCTGACGATTCTTGTGATGCGCTCGAGGTTCAATGTGGAAGGACGCGACCGGGGCGCGCGCCGGTGGGCTTGCCGGCGTCCCAAACGAGAGCGCCGTTCACGAATACCTTTTCGATGCCGGTGGCAAGCACGGAAGGATTCGCGAAGGTTGAGCGATCAATCACGGTGTCCGGATTAAAGAGGACCAAGTCGGCGAAGGCGCCTTCGCGAACGAGTCCGCGATCGGTCCAGCCGAGGCGATGTGCGGGAAGCGAAGTCATTTTGCGAACAGCTTCCGGCAGAGTCAGCCAATGCTTTTCGCGGACGTAAAGGCCCAGGACGCGCGGAAACGTTCCCGCACCGCGGGGATGGTGAGAGTCGAGGCCGCCATCGCTCGCGACCATGACCCAGGGTTGCTGGTAGAAGGCTTTTATATCGCTTTCGATCATGGACTGGCCGATGATGCCTGCCTCGGTGTTTTTGGCGTCGCCTTCGCGAATGAGACGGATGAACATTTCGACCGGCGAAAGATTGTTGGTGCGGGCCAATTCTTCGATGGTGTGACTCCGGTAGCCGGGATTTGGGGAGAATTCGACGATCGTGACATGTGCGGCGCCGCCGACATCGGCGAGAGCCTTCTCGACACTTTTGGGATTTTCATACTGCTTGTCGGGCACTAGAACCTTGAGGTTTGATTCCCAGGCGTCGTACGGGTAGCAGTCCGCGAGAAAATCGACTCCGCGCTTGCGCGCCGCTTCAATGACACGAATGTAATCGGGAGCCTTGCCCCAGACGCCGGCGGTGCCCAGCTTGATGTGCGAATGCTCGACGGGAATGTGGGCGCGCTCGCCGATTTCGATTTCTTCTTTCAAGGCTTCAAAGCTTTTGTCCGCTTCGTCGCGAATATGGGTCATGTAGAATCCGCCGTATTTCGCCGCGGCAACGGACATGGCGACCACTTCATCCGTAGTGCTGTAGCTGCCGACTTCATATTCAAGGCCGCTGGAGAGGCCAACGGCGCCCTCGCGCATGCCCTGGTCGACGAGTTGTGTCATCTTTTCGATTTCTTCCCGTGTTGCGGCGCGCTTAAAGTCCTTTCCCATGACCTGTTCGCGTACGGTGGCATGTCCGACCATTAGGGCGAGATTCAGCGACGCGGGATTCTTGCGGCGCGCTTCGAGCCAAGGGGCGATGGGCCAAGGCGAATCGCCATCCGCGCCGAGAATCACGGTGGTGATGCCTTGGGAAAGCTGCGATTCGGCGAGCGGGTAGAATTCGATTCCCTCGGTGGAATGGTTGTGGATGTCGATGAAGCCCGGAGCCAGCACAAGGCCCTTTGCGTCGATGGTGCGCTCGTCTTTATCAGGCTTGAAATCTCCTACCCGCGCGATATGGTCACCGCTTATGCGGACATTTGCATTTCGTAGAGGCGCGCCGGTTCCGTCGGCGACCTTAGCGTTGAGAATGACGATGGTGGTTGACGGAGCCTGAGCGCGGGCGAAAGAGAAGACGGCGACGGACAGTATTGAAAAAAACAGCAACGAGCGCAAATAAATTCGATTCATCGGACTCCTCGGAACGACGGTTAGAATACAGCCGGTTGCGCCGTTTTCTCCACGGAATTTTGGCAACGCTATAAGAGCTCGCCGAACTGTCCCAACTTTAGAATCAAGGATTTGCCCGGAGCCTTAACAAATTCACACGGGAGAATCCGACTAAGGCCGTTCCAGGATCTCTTGAGGTTCCGCGCCGATGCCCCGCATGCGGATGCGGTACCAGATGATGATGAGAGCGACGGAAACCGCAAAAATCAGCGAGGAAACCGCGTTGATCTCGGGAGTGATGCCGCGGCGGAGGCGTGCCCAGATTTCGAGCGGAAGCGTATTGTCGGCGCCAATCAGGAAAAATGTGACGGCGATTTCGTCCATGGAGAGGGTGAAAATCAGGAGCCCGGCGGCAATCAGCGAAAGCTTTAAATTGGGAAGCGTGATGCGCCAAAACGTCTGCCAAGGAGTAGCGCCCAGATCGAGGGAGGCTTCTTCCTGTTTGCGGTCCATTTTCTGAAGGCTCGCGAAAAGTTCGGTGGTAGCGATGGAGATGAGCGCGGTGCCATGACCGAGAAAGACGGTGAACAGGCTGAGCTGCATTCGCGCAAAATTCGCGAACATGAGAAGCGAGAGGCCAGTGATGATGCCGGGAAGGATCAACGGCAGAAGAACCAGGCGGCGAAACAGGGCTTTGCCAGGAAACTCCGCGCGGTCGAGGGCCAGCGCGGCGAGGAGGCCCAGGACGAGCGCGAGCGCAACGCTGCAGAGAGCGATGATCAGGCTGTTCAGCACAGAATTCCAGATCCCTTCATCGGCAAAAAGCTGGCGGTACCAATCGAGAGTGAAATGCCGTGGCGGAAAGCCGCCCACGCCGTCGCGGTTAAAGGAATAGGTGATGAGAACGACGATCGGGAGATACACAAAGCAGAAAACGAGGACGGCGTAAATCGTGAGAAACGGCGCGCGGCGGGTTGGATTGGCGGAGCTCATTTAAAGGACCAGCGTTTCTCGACACGCTCGGTCAGGAAGAGCAGCGAGACGGTGATGAAAAGGATGCAGACGGAAATCGACGCGCCGAGCGGCCAATCGTTGGCGGCGCCGAAGAGGCTCTGCACGATGTTGGCGATCATGGTGCTGGAGGGGCCGCCGACAAGGAGCGGGGCGAGGAAATCTCCCAGTGAAAGAACAAAGGCGAAAGTGGCGCCGGCGAGCAAGCCGGGCATCGAGAGCGGAAGGATCACGCGAAAAAAAGTCGAGCGCGGGCTTGCACCTAAATCCTGGGAGGCTTCGACCAGGGGACGCGGGATGTGTTCGAGCGCGGCATAGATGGGGAGAAATACGAATGGAGTGTAGATGTGCGTCAGCATGAGTACGACGGCGAAGGGGCTGTAGAGAAAGTAGCCGACCGGCTCTTGGGTGAGGTGGAGATACTGAAGAAAACCGTTAAGAACGCCGGTGCTACCGAGGATTGTTTTCCAGGCGTAACCGCGAACCAGGTAACTCACCCAAAGCGGAACGATAACAAGCTGGTAGAGAAGTTCCTTGCGGCGGCCGGCGTGGAACGAGAGGTAGTAGGCGAGAGGATAGCCGAGCAGAAGGGAAAAGAGCATCACCGAGGCGGCGATGCGCATCGTGCGGAGCAGGACTTCGAAATAAACGGGATTTGAGATGAGCGTGTGAAAGTTCCGCAGGTTCCACTCGTGCACGACCACGCCATCGCGCACTGCCCAAAAGCTGTGGGCGAACATAAGCGCGTATGGCAGTAACAGGAAGAGGCCGACCCACAGAAGCGGCGGAGCGGAGATGATCGATTTGTAGAGGCGCGAGTACATGCGATATCAGTAGCGAATCATTGGTCGCGAACGAGGATGGCGTCCGCAGCAGTAAACAGGAAATCGTGCTCGCCGGAAAGGGGTCCGTACGCGGGGATGCGCACGCGCAATATCTGGCCGTTTCCGCAATCGACTTCGAGGAGTTCGCTGGACCCGCCATAGATTTGCTGGCGGATCGAGCCGCGGACGCGCACTGTATTTGGCGCTGTACCCGCTCCGTCGGCGAGTAGAATCGCTTCCGGCCGTATCGAAAAAAGGGCTGAGCCATCCGGACCGGGGGACGGCCAGCGCAGCGCGCCACACGTGGCAACGCCACCGCGAACATCGCCACGAAGCAAATTGGTCTGGCCGATAAATTGGGCGGTGTAGGCGGTCGCCGGGTGAGCGTAAATTTCACGCGGCGAGGCAACCTGTTCGAGCGCGCCATCACGAAGCAGCGCGATGCGATCCGAAAGCGCCATGGCTTCTTCTTGATCGTGGGTGACGAAGAGAAACGTGATGCCCACTTCGCGCTGCAGCGTCTTCAGCTCACCTTGCATTTCCTTGCGCAGATTTGCGTCAAGCGCGGAGAGCGGCTCGTCCAGAAGCAGCAATTGAGGACGGTTGATAAGCGCGCGCGCCAGGGCCACGCGCTGTTGCTGGCCTCCGCTTAACTTGGAAGGCCGCGTGCCCGCATACTCTGTCATTTTCACCATGTCTAGTGCTTCGTCGACGCGGCCACTAATTTCGGATTTCGGCGTGTTCTTCACGCGCAAGCCGTAGGCCACGTTGTCGCGAACGTCGAGATGCGGGAACAGCGCGTACTGCTGAAAAACGGTGTTCACGCGGCGTTTGTGGGGAGGCAAGACGTCCAGCCGCTCGCCGCCCATCCAGAGTTCTCCGGCGGTGGGCTGCTCAAAACCGGCAATCAGGCGAAGCAAAGTTGTTTTTCCTGAACCGCTCTCACCGAGCAAGGTGAGAAATTCGCCCGCGGCGATGTCGAGAGAAATGCTTTTCAGCACTTCGCGCGCGCCGAAACGCTTTCCTACTCCTTGGATTTTCAGAAGCGGTGCGCCGGCCGCGAGGGCCGCTTGCTGCGAGCTGGGAGCGGCCTCGCTCACTGTGCGGCTTTCACCTCGTTCCAGATTTCGTTGTATTTCGCGCGCCGGGGCACGTCCTGCCAAAAATAGATGCGCTGCATGTAGGCGTCGGGGTCATCCAGGTGAAGGCCTTTCTTTTCGCCGGCGGTCAGGAACTGCGCAGTACCGGGATTCGCGGGGGTGTAGTGGGTAACGTCGGTAACGAGCTTTTGCGTTTTTGCTTCGACCATGTACTCGAGAAAGGCCAGAGCGAGATCCTTGTGCTGGCTTGCGGCGGTGATCATCAGATGGTCGATCCATCCCGTGGTGTTTTCCCCGGGGATGGTTTCGCCGATGGGAAAATTCAGTTTGCGCAGCTCGTTGGTTGTCAGCGGCCATCCCATTGCCATGACGACTTCGTGATTCTGAAAGAGATTGGTCAGCTCGCCGCCAGTGGCCCACATCTTGCGGATATTGGGCTTCAACTCGAGCAGTTTTTTCTTTACAGCTTCGAGTTGATCGTCGGTCAGATTGTAAAGGTGCGAGGGATCGGGTTTATCGAAGCCCAAGATTTGCGCGGCCAGGTAAACGGTGGAGAGCTCATCCCAGACCGAGATTTTTGCCTTGTATTTGGGGTCCCAAAAGATGTTCCAGGAATCGGGCGGCCGGGAAATGACAGTGGTGTCGTACAACAGAGGGTTGGGTCCCCACATGAAAGGGACTCCGTAAACTTGTCCATTGGCACGCACGAGAGGCGAATCGCGAAGTTTTGCCGAGAGCTGGCCATAGGAAGGAATTTTGGATAAATCGAGCGGCGCGGCCATCGCGGCGCGCACGATGGAAGTAGCGACGTCGCTCGACGGCGAGATGACGTCGTAGTTCGAGGCGCTGCCTCCGCGCAGCTTAGCCACCAATTCGTCGCTCGAGCCCATGTACGCCGCGACGACACGGCAATGATGGCTTTCTTCGAACGCGCGAACGAAGGAAGGATCGGCATAGCCTTCCCACACAAGCAGGCTGAGTGTTTCTTCTTTTTTCGTGCACGCAGCGCACACGAACGCGAGCGCCAGAGTTCCGAGCATTATTGCGCGCCGTTTCATCACGCCTCCTTGATGGGTTACACAGACCTGCGCTCTGCCCTTTTTTATTCTCAGCAATCAAACTGGCAGCGAGAGCTCTTGCTACTTCGTGTCCGCCTGATACACCACCCGGCCGCCCACCATGGTCGTGATCAACTTGGTGTCCGCGATTTTGTGGGGGTCGACTTCAAACAAATTTTGCGAGATCACGATTAGGTCCGCAACTTTACCGGGTTCAAGAGAGCCTTCCGTTTTTTCGCGGCGGCCCGCGAACGCCGCGCCTATGGTATACCCGGCGATGGCTTCTGCGAGAGTAACGCGCTGTTCCGGATAAAATCCGCCTTCCGGCTTACCCTCGACGGTTTGACGCGTAACGGCGAGCTGAACGCCAATCCAGGGATTCAGTGTGACGACCGGCCAATCGCTGCCGAAGGCTAGTTTGCCACCGGCCGCGGCAATGCTGTGCCAAGCGAAGCCACGAGATGACCGCTCCGGGCCCGCGTTGCGCGCCCAAACGTTGAGCGTATCGGCATTGGGGTTGGCGTGAAGAGGCTGCATGCTGGCGATCACGCCGAGCTGGCCAAAGCGAGGAATATCTTTGGCGGTGATCGTCTCGATGTGTTCGACGCGCGGACGCCGGTCAGTTGTGTGATTTGTTTTCTCGGCGTTCTCATATGCATCGAGCGCGGTGCGCACGCCGTAGTCACCGATGGCGTGCGTGAAAATTTGAAAGCCGCGCTTGTCGAGCTCCGCGACGGCGGAATCATATTTTTGCGGGTCCCAGAAGAGCTTGCCCTTGAGCGCCAGATCGTCGCTATATGGTTCGAGCATGGCGGCGGTGTGGGACTCGATGACTCCATCGACCATGAATTTCACGACGTTGGTGTCGATCCACTGACCACGGTATTTTTTGCGGGCAGTCTCCATCAAGTCGAGATCTTGCGGGCGCAATTCGGGCGGATCGAGGAAGTAGGCAATGTAGAAGCGCACGGTCAAATCGCCATGCCGCTGCAGTTCGTCGTAAAGATCGAGCTCTTCGAAATCCTGGCCCGCGCTGTGCACGCGCGTCAGCCCATTTTCGTTTGCCCATTTCAGCCCTGCGCGCAAGGCGGCGAGTTTTTCGGAGCGCGTAGGTTTGGGCACTACCTTCGCGACGAGGCCTTGTGCGGATTCTTTCAGCGCTCCGGTGGGTTCGCCGGTCTTCGCGTCGCGGACGATGGCGCCGTTTGGCGGGTCGGCAGTGTTTTTATTGATTCCAGCCAGCTCAAGCGCTTTTGAGTTGGCCCAATAGGTGTGGGCGTCATAACCTTCGAGGAAAACCGGGCGGTCCGGGAAAACCTCGTCGAGATATTTTTTGTGAGGCAGAGCTTCCTCGCCGAACATTCCGTAATCCCAGCCTCGACCCAGCACCCAGCCGGTTCCCGGATGTGACTTGGCATATTCGCGTAGCCGCCGTTGAATGTCGGTGGGATCCTTGGCATCTTCTAGATTCACCCGGTCCAGGCTCAGCGAGCCGTCCATGAAGTGGATGTGGCAGTCCGTGAAGCCCGGAAGAACCAGGCGGCCAGCGGCGTCAATTACTTTGGTGCCGTTACCACGCAACTTCTCAATCTCGGCGTCTGAACCGACTGCAACGATTTTTCCGCCTTGGACCGCCACCGCCTGAGCCCATGGCTGCTTGTCGTTGAGCGTGTAGACTTTGCCGTGCAGAACAAGGGTGGCAGCTTGCGGCGCTTTCGGCGACTGGGCGAAATTGGCGGTTGGAATGATCAGGAGAAGCGCCGAGAGAAGCCGCAAACGAAGCATCATTCTGTCCATCGTGTAGACCTCAAAACTGCTCTCGCGGGAAGAACTACTTCAAGCGCTGCTTGACGCCGGCCCGATTGTTTCGCTTGTCATTAGAAGGTCGGCGGCGTATTGATCCACAAAAGCCAAGTTTCCGAGCGACCGGGATTTCTCCAACGATGCGGGGTCGAGCTTTCGAAATACAAACTGTCTCCCGGTTTCAGCCGGTAGTGTTCCTTGCCACTCAGCCAGATTTCGAATTCGCCGCGCAAAATGTGGAGGAACTCTTCCCCCTCGTGTGTGTAGGATTCGCCGCTGCCCCCGCCGGGTTTGACGCGGAAAAGATGTGGCTCCATGGCGGTATTTCCCCAGGCGAGGAGTTCCATGCGCACACCGCTCTCGGTCTGCAGAATTTTCCTCTGCGCGGGACGCACGAGCCGGGGATTCTCGCCCGCGGCTTGAAAGAGCGAGAGGATGTTCGTATGGTAAAAACGAGCGATGCGGCGAAGAGTTGCGACCGACGCGCGCATCTGTCCGCGTTCGAGGGCGCTCAAGAACCCCACGGAAACCCCCGTGGAGCGCGCCACCTGCGCGAGAGAGAGGCCGCGCCGCGCGCGCAGCCGCCGGAAGCGCTGGCCGGGCAGGGAAGAGGTTTCCGCTGGAACGCTTACCACACCCTGGCGCTTCAAGACGTGGACGATGGCCGCAGGATTCAGACCGCGCGCGCGGCGCAAGAACATGGCACGCTGAAGCAGGCGAATGTCACCCTCCGTGTACAAGCGGTAGCGGCTTTCGGTGCGCTGGGGGGCAACGAGGCCGAGGGATTCCCAGGCGCGGAGGGCCGACGAGGAAATGCCGACGCGGCGGGCCACCTCGCTGATGCGCAGACGCCGCTGCACTTGGGCTTTTTCCGCACCGCCTGAGAAATTCTTTCCGCTTGACACAGTCTCCGTCTTTCTCTAAGTTTGCTGGATTATAGTAAGGTTTGAGGGGCACAGCAACCTCGAAGAATCAGCTGTAAAAAATACCGTCGGGGCAAGGGGTGAGTTTATGAAGTTGGACACGCAAGTACTGAAGGTTCGTTCGTTTTGGTGCAGAAGCGTTCTGAGATTTATCGGTACCGTAATGGGGGTTCTGCTCGCGGCGCCGTTTGCCGGCGCGCAGAGCACCAGCGGCCGTATCCGGGGCACGATCCTGGATACCAGCGGTAGTGCGATAGCGGCGGCAAAGATCACGCTGATCAATCAAGCGACCAATGTCTCGCGAGACCTCCAATCCGGCGCCAACGGGGAATACATTTTTATCGAGGTGCCGGTAGGCACTTACGAAATTGACGTTACTAGTGCCGGCTTCAAGAAATTTATCCGCAAAGACATTACTCTGAACTTGAACGAAGTAATCAGCGTCGATATTACGCTGCAAATTGGAGCGGCTACTGAGAGCATTGAAGTTACCGGCGCGCCGCCGGTAGTGGACACCAGCTCGACCCAATTGGGCGCCATCGTGAACGACCGCGCTTCGACGCAGTTGCCTTTGAACCAGCGCGACGTCTATCAATTGCTGCAGTTACAGCCGGGCGTGCAGTCGCAGCTCGGCAACGATCTTTTTTATGGCTCGAACAAGGCCGGTGTAGTCACGGTCAACGGTGGCCGCGGCCGGTCCAACAACTACTCCGTGAACGGTGGCGACGGCAACGACCTCTTCGTCAATCTACCCGCCGTGCAGCCCTCGCCCGACAGCATCGAGGAGTTCCGCGTTATCACCAACAATTTTGACGCCGAATACGGCCGCAATTCTGGTGCGGTTATCAATGTGGTGACCAAATCGGGCACGAATAATCTCCATGGCAGCTTTTACGAGTTCTTTCGCAATGATGTCCTGAATTCGAAAGCGTTTACGTTTACCCCGGCTCCCAAGCCTCCATTCAAGCAGAATCAGTTTGGGGGAACCTTGGGTGGACCAATTAAGAAGGATAAGACCTTTATTTTTGGCTCTTATGAAGGACGCCGGATTGTCACGGGTGAGGACTCGCAACCCGTACCTGTGCCCACTTTGGCGCAGACAAATGGTGACTTTTCGGCTGGGTCAACATTCTCGGGGACACTCACCGATAACACGGTTGCTACGATCTTGCAGAATCGCCCCGGATGCGCAAGTGCTGTCTTAGCCGCGGGCGGTGCATCTATTGCTACTATGACTGCCTATTCAGCTATTTTCCCGAACAACAAAATCCCTACGGCGTGTTTCGATCCAGTGGCCCAGGCCTTAACCAAGCTGTACTTTTTACCCCCAAGTGCTGCAAGCCAGGTGGTTACCGTTCCAAAGAACAGAGACCGTGGCGATCAATTCCAGATCCGCGTTGATCATTCCTTCAACAACAACCAGAAGACCTCCATTTACTATTACTTCGATGACGATACCGCGCTGGACCCGTTTGCAAGATTTCAGAGCTCTAGAAATTCACTAGGGAATTTCCCGAGCGTCAATACGACGCGCAACCAACAGATTAACGTAAGCCATACATCCACCATCGGCGCGAGGGCGGTAAACGAAGCGCGCTTCACCTTCTTCCGCGAAGGCCAGCAGAAATTCAATACTCCGACGAAGTTCAATGCTATTACTGCCTCCTGCGGGAGCGGAGCCGCTGCGGCTTTCTGCTTTACCGGCCAGACAGACGCGCCGCTTGTGGATGCCAACGGCAACTGCCTTTCCTCGGGCACGCCGCCCCCGTGTCCCGCCAACCCCGCCGACTTTGGCATTCATTCGGGGCTAGGCTCCAAGTTGGAAGGAGTGCCGTTCGTCTTCATTAGCGGGCCAGGCTATTTTGGCAACAGCCCGGGCGGCCAGTTGCCACAGACTGGCAATACGTTCCAGTTCGCGGACAACTACAGCAGGATCATCGGCAACCATAGCTTGAAGTTTGGAGGCGACGTACGTTACCAAAAGTTTGACCAGTTTCTCGTCTTCGACATCAATGGTGACTATTCATTTTCTTCCTCACTGTCCGCGCCGAGCGGAAACGATGTGGGATTCGATAATGGCTTCCCGAACTATTTCCTCGGCCTGGCCACAAGTTACCTGCAGGGCTCGGCACAACATGAACTGGTACGCGTCAAATCCGTCTACCTCTTCGCGCAGGACAGTTGGAAGATCAAGCCGAACGTGACACTGAACTACGGCGTGCGCTGGGAACTGAATACCCCGATGGCTGATGCCGGGCAGAAGGTGCAGGCGTTCCGGCCCGGGGAGCGGTCCACCATCTATCCTGGCATAGCCGGCAACGACGCTGCTGGAGTTACCCCGCTTGGCATCGTTTTTCCAGGAGACAAAGGCGTACCCAACGGGCTAACCAGCACCTACTACAAAGCCTTCGCCCCCCGCCTGGGCCTGAATTGGAGCCCGGGGGCACGCGATGGATGGCTTGCGAAGCTGACCGGCGGACCCAGCAAGACCAGCGTCAGCATGGGTTACGGAATTTTCTACAATCCGATCGAGCAGCTGGTTCTTGAGCAATTCAGCGCCGAGCCGCCCTTCGGGGGTAGCGAGAGCATTTTCAACAATTTCCTGCAGACGCCCTTTGTGGATCAGACCGGCGGTGTCCATCCGAATCCGTTCACCGGGGTCTTGAATCCGCCGCGCGGCACGCCGCTCGACTGGTCCAGGTTCCTCGGCACCACGTATTTTGGGGATTTCCAGCCGCATATGCGGTCGCAGTATACGGATCAGTACAACTTGACGATTAAAAGGGAGTTGCCCGGAAACATGCTTTTGCAGCTGGGATATGTTGGCACGCAGGGCCACCGCTTGCTGGCTACTTACGAGGTCAACGAGACAAATCCAAAAACCTGCCTGGAAATCATTGCTATTCTTGGATCGTCTGCTTGCGCGCCATTCTTTGAGGACAGTTTCTTCCAGTTTACACTCCCCGCAGGACAGGGATTCGACCTGCCGTACTTTAACCCCGGTGGGCCCAATGCAACCGGGCCGAATGTTCCGTGCCTTCCAGTGAAAACCCCCGCAGGGTGCCACATCGTAGGCGCGGTGGGCGGTACTCCGATCACTCTTTCTGGGCTGCGGTTCTATTCTTCGCCGTTTTGCAACCCCCTCACACCGCAACCGATTGTTCCTGGAAACCCCACTCCTGGCTGCCCGGGGACGCCGCCTATCGTGGGCATCATTGCCGAGGATACAGTCGCCAAGTCCAACTACAATTCGCTACAGGCGCTGTTTGAGAAGCGCTTTTCTCATGGCTTGCAGTTCCAGGCTTCGTATACGTGGAGCAAAACGATGGACAATGCGTCCAGCTTCGAAGATGCGTTGAATCCCTTCAACTTCAATGCGACCTACGGGCTTTCCAAATATGACGCTCGCCATCGCTTTGTGTTCAACGCCGTCTGGGACCTTCCGCTTCCCAAGTATGCGGGGTTCAAGGGCAAACTGCTCGACGGATGGGAAATCTCCGGCATCGAGACTCTGCAGAGCGGCTTTCCGGTCCGCATTACCTCGCAGGCGGACAACGAGCTGTTGGACAGCACGTTTGACTTCGAGGCGGTAGGTGAACCGAACCTGGTGGCCCCTTTCCATACCCAGGACATTCGTAAGAACGGCGGGCTTGCGTTTAACCCTGCCCTGTTCGACAACAACATCCAGTCGGCTGGAGACCTGACAGGAGTCCCGCTGGGCACGATCGGAAATTCGCCCCGCTCGATCTGTTGCGGCCCAGGAATCTATAATACGGACATGAGTTTCAACAAATCGACGCAACTAGGCGAGAGACTGCGCATGGAATTCCGCGCCGATATATTCAACATATGGAACCACGCGCAGTTCACCAGCGTGGACGGCAATATTGGCGACACCACATTCGGCCAGGTGCTGCACGTCCGCGATCCAAGGTTGGTGCAGTTCGCGCTAAAGTTCCACTTTTAGCGTAGACTGAGAGATAGACAAAGCAAACCGAGGCGCCCCGACCGGGTCGGGGCGCCTTCGCACGCATAGAGATTAGTGTCCCGCACGCAAACTGACCGCAGGGAACAGACCTGCAATCACGGAGTACTCCAATGCACGACACGCTACAGAAAGAAATCGCCACGTACGAAAAGCGCACGCCTAAATCCGCGGCGGCCCATAAGCGCGCCCTCGAACGAATTCCGCTGGGCGTCGCCAGCAATTACCGCCATTACGAGCCGTATCCCCTTTTCGTGAAGGATGGAAAGGGAAGCAAGATCCACGACATTGACGGCAACGAATATATTGACCACAACTTGTGCTTTGGCGCGCTCATGGCCGGGCATGCCCATCCCGCGGTGGTGAAGGCAGTCACACAGAAGCTGAACGAGGGAACGACGTTTGGCATGCCCCACGACATGGAATGGGAGCTTGCCGAAGAGATTTGCAAGCGCTATCCGGTCGAGATGGTGCGCTTCGGCTCGAGCGGCACCGAGGTGACGATGCATGCTTGCCGAATCGCCCGGGCCGCCACCGGCCGGGATAAAATTCTAAAGTTTGAAGGGTCGTATCACGGCTTGCACGACACCGCGCTGGTCAGCGTAAAGCCCAAGGCGGAAGATTACGGCGATGAGAACGCCCCTAACTCTGTTCCCGGGGGCGGCGGAATTCCCAAGTCCGCGCTCGCCAATGTCGTCGTTTCCAGCTTCAACAATCTCAGCAGCGTGGAACGCCGCTTCAAGGAAAACCCCGGCCAGATCGCCGCAATCATCCTGGAACCCATCATGATGAACGTCGGCTTGTGCATGCCGCAGCCCGGTTTTCTGCAGGGTTTGCGCGAAATTGCCACGAAGAACGGCGCGCTCCTGATTTTCGACGAAGTAAAAACCGGAGCGAAGCTGGCCTGGGGCGGCGCGTCCGAATTTTTTGGCGTGAAGCCCGACATGATCTGCCTGGCAAAATCCATCGGCGGGGGAATGCCCCTCGCGGCGTTTGGCGCGAGCCGCGCGGTGATGGATTTGATCTCGCAGCACAAAGTTTTTCACGGCGGCACGTACAACACCAACCGGGCTGCGATGGCCGCGGGGCTTGCAACTTTTCGCGAAGTTCTGACTCGAGAAAATTACGCACACGTCGAAAAAATCAGCAAGAAACTTGCCGAAGGTTATCGCAAGGTCATTGCGAAAACCGGGTTGGAAGCCTACATCGTCAGCGCGGGCGTGAACGGCGCGCTGATGCTCTATCCGCAGGAGATTCGCAACTATCGCGACTGGACAAAAGTTGACGTCGATCTCTGGCGTCAATACTGGTTCGCGATGGTCAATCGCGGCGTCCTCGCGCAGCCCTACTGGTGGGATGAACAGTGGACCATTTCTGTCCAGCATACTGAGGCGGACATCGACAAGCACCTCGCGGTGTTCGAAGAGGTCGCACCCGCTCTCGCGAAAACACAGCAAGAGCGCGGCGCAAAGTTTGTCGGCGCAGCGGGCCACTAGAGAAGGGCTTCACAAATTCAGGAGAGAGCAGAGTTGGCGAACGAGGTCATCACGGCGCCCGCAGAGTCCGGGACAGCGGAAGCCCCTCACCTGCGGCGGGTCCTGGGCCGGGGTGACCTCGTCCTTCTTTTCGTTGTTGCTGTTTTTAACCTGAACGTTTTGCCGTCCATCGCGGCCAATGGCGGGGTCACCATCTGGTTGTGGCTGACTTCTTTGGCACTTTTCTTCTGGCCCCAAGGTATTGCGGTGATCGAGCTCGCCCATCGCTTTCCCGGAGAAGGCGGCGTTTATTTGTGGGCCAAGGAAGTTTTTGGCGACTTCCACGGCTTCTTGTCCGGCTGGTGCTATTGGACCAACAACATGATGTATGTCCCGACGGTCATGTTGTATTTCGTCGGCGTGTCCGTGTTCGTTCTGGGACCCGGCCATGAACACCTTGCGGACAGCCGCGTCTTTGCGCTGACCGCTTCGTTGATTCTTCTCGTGGTGCTGGTGGTGATGAACATCCTTGGGCTGGGCGTCGGCAAGTGGATCAACAACCTGGGCGGAATCGGAACCGGCGTGGCTGCTGCCTTATTGATTGGATTAGGGCTAGTGGTATTCCTCAAGTTTGGAACCACGATAACGTCCGCGGATTTCCGCTTTCCCGCGAACCCCCGTTTTGTTTTTAACGCTTTCGGTGTGATTTGCTTCGGCTTGGTAGGGCTTGAACTCGCCTCCGTCATGGGCGACGAAATTCAGGATCCGAAGCGCACGTTGCCCGGGGCAGTCGCCTGGGGCGGAATTCTTTCTGGTGCGCTATATATCGGCGCAACGTTGACCCTACTCGTGGCAGTGAGCCGAAACGAGATCAGCGTGCTTCAAGGCATCGTGCAAGCGGTAAGTCACATGGCGGCGCGGGTCGGTGTGGCATGGATTGTCGTTCCGTTCGCATTCCTACTGAGTATCTCGATTGCGGGGATCGGCTCCGCGTGGCTGGGCGGGTCGGCGCGCATTCCGTTTGTCGCCGGCCTCGATTCCTACATGCCTTCCTGGATGGGCAAAATCCATCCCAAATATAGAACGCCATATGCGGCATTGATCGTGCATGCGGTTGTCTCGCTTGTTTTGGTGGTGATTAACTTTACGTTTACCGGCGCGGGGGTTCAGGAGACGTTTCAAAAACTGCTTTCTCTCGCGGTTGTGTTACAGCTGATTCCTTTCCTCTACATCTTTGGGGCCCTGTTGAAAATCGCCATGGATGAGCCATTCCGAAAAGGTCGTTACTCCCGCGGGACTCTGCTGCTATCCGGCGCGAGCGGCATACTCACGACCGCACTTGGAATTGCCCTGGCCTTTTTCCCCGCGCAGCAGATTACTTCGATCTTTTCGTATGAGGTGTGGATGTTCAGCGGAACGCTGGCGTTTATCGGCCTTGCAGCGTTCTTCTTTTTTGTTTACGGCAGGCGCAAAGCCGCGCGGAGGCTTGCGGCGGCGCCAGTGGCATGAGAATCCTTGTTAACGATCAAGCGCGGTGGGTCACCCGCGCGTCAGTGAATTTGGGAGGCGGTTATGTCAAGCAGTGCACAACCAAGCGTTCGTACCTATAAGAATTATATCAATGGGCAGTGGGTCTCAAGCGCTTCGGGCAAGACGTTTCCCGTTTATGACCCTTCGACTGAGGAGATCATCGCCCAGGTTGCGGCCTCGGAGAGCGCCGACGTCGATCGCGCCGTGAAAGCTGCACGTGCCGCCTTCGATTCCGGCCCATGGGCGAAAATTACGGCGCAGGATCGCGGGCGAATCCTTTTTAAGCTGGCGGAAAAAGTCCGGCAGAATGCCGCGATGCTTGCCGAAATCGAGTGTCGCAATACAGGCAAGCCTATCGTCGAAGCCGAATACGACATCGCCGACGTGGCGACATGCTTTGAATATTATGGCGGCCTGGCCAACAAGATTATGGGCAACGTGATGCCCGTGCCCGCAAACGCCCTCAGCTTTACCTTGCGCGAGCCTGTCGGGGTCGCTGGGCAAATCATTCCGTGGAACTATCCGCTGATGATGGCCGCATGGAAGTTGGGCCCGGCAATCGCGGCAGGCTGCGCGTGCATCCTTAAGCCCGCGGAGCAGACGCCGCTCACGGCGCTGGAATTTGCCAACTGGTTCGAGGAAACTGGTCTTCCACCCGGAGTGGTCAATATCATCAACGGCTACGGCGAAACTTGTGGCGCTGCCCTCGTGGCGCATCCCGGAGTGGACAAGATCGCTTTCACCGGCAGCGCCCCGGTCGGCAAAATTATTGTGAAGAGCGCCGCGGACACCTTGAAGCGCGTGACTCTGGAGCTGGGCGGCAAGTCCCCCAACGTTTTCTTCGCCGACGCTGACTGGGAAGCCGCGGTCGATGGCGCGCTCTTCGGCGTGTTCATTAATCAGGGCGAGGTGTGCTCCGCGGGGAGCCGCATTCTCGTTGAGAAGAAAATCTATAAGAAATTTGTCGAGGCCATGACCGAAAAGGCCAAGCGCATCAAACTCGGCCCGCCTCTCGAGCGCGAAACGAAAATGGGGCCCCTGGTCAGCAAGGAGCAATACGACCGGGTCAGCTCTTATCTCGAAGTCGGCAAGAAGGAAGCCAAGGTTGCCATCGGCGGCGGACGGCCAAAGCAGTTCGGGAAAGGTTTTTACGTGGAGCCGACGATTTTTTATGACGTCGACAACAACGCCCGCATCGCGCGGGAAGAGATCTTTGGTCCCGTGGCTTCTGTGATTCCGTTCGAAGACGAGGGAGCTGCGATTCGCATCGCCAACGACACGCCCTACGGCCTCGCCGGCGCCGTTTGGACGCGCGACATTTACAAGGCCTTCCGCGTCGTGAAGTCGCTGCGCGCCGGCATCATTTGGGTGAATCACATGCAGCCGACATATGTCGAAGCTCCCTGGGGCGGATACAAACAATCGGGCTTCGGCCGTGAACTCGGACCCTGGGGACTGGAAGAATATCTGGAAACCAAACAGGTGTACGTCAATCTCGACGAAACGCCGATTGGCTGGTATTAGAAATTCAACGAAGGAACAAAAAAATGTCTACTATTCAAATTCGTACGGAAATTCCGGGACCGAAGTCGCGTGCCCTGATGGCAAGGCGCGAAGCCGCGGTCCCTCGCGGTCCCGCGCACGCCACGCCAATCTTCGCCGCGCGCGCGGAAGGGGCGGTCATTGAAGACGTCGACGGCAACCGATACATCGATTTCGCCGGCGGCATCGGGTGCCTGAACTTTGGTCACCGTGCGCCGCGCGTTCTTTCGGCAGTATGCGATCAACTCGACAAATTTTTGCACGTTTGTTTTAGCGTCACGCCCTATGAAGGGTATATCGCGGTCGCAGAAAAATTGAACGCGCTTACGCCGGGTAGGTTCGCCAAAAAGACCTTGCTTGTGAACTCCGGCGCAGAAGCCGTCGAAAATGCCATCAAGATCGCCCGGGCCTTTACTAAACGACCGGCAGTCATTTGCTTTGAGGACGCTTTCCACGGACGTACCCTGTTAGCCATGTCGTTGACGAGCAAAACGCATCCCTACAAAGCCGGCTTTGAGCCATTTGCCAGCGATGTTTACCGGATTCCCTTTGCTTATCCCTACCGCAACGCGCCCGGAACTTCAGCGGATGAGTTCGCACATCTTCTCGAAGATGCGTTCAAGCGGGTGGTGGCCGCGGAATCCGTGGCTGCCGTTATCGTGGAGCCAGTGCTCGGCGAAGGCGGATTTATCGTGCCGCCGAAGGACTACTACCATCTTCTCCAGGAAATCTGCCGCAAGCATGGAATTTTGTTCATCGCGGACGAAGTGCAATCGGGAATCGGCCGCACCGGAAAATGGTTCGCCTCCGAGCATTTTGGGATCGAGCCGGACCTCATTACATCGGCGAAGTCTCTCGGTGGGGGATTCCCCCTCGCGGCGGTCACAGGTCGCGCGGAAATCATGGACGCATCCGGCATCGGAAGCCTCGGTGGGACTTTCGGTGGAAACCCGGTCTCTTGTGCTGCCGCGCTCGCCGCGCTCGAAACGATTGAAAAGGACGGCCTGCTGGCGCGTTCCACCGCCATCGGTAAGCGGTTTGAAGAACGCGCCCGCGCTTGGCAGCGGAAGTGGCCGCTGATCGGTGAAGTCCGCGGCCTCGGCGGAATGTGCGCGGTCGAGCTCGTTCGCGACACACAAACGCGCGAGCCGGCCGATACAGAGACGAAAGAGATAGCGCGGTTCTGCTACGAGCACGGCCTCATCACCATTACGGCCGGAACGCTCAACAACGTGATGCGCATCCTCGTGCCGCTCGTCGTCACGGATGAGCAGTTCGAGGAAGGCCTGGGCGTGCTCGAGGCCGCGATTGCTGCGGTTGCGGAACGCAAGCACGCCGCGATGTCTCACGCATAGCTTATAATCTCTTTGAGGAGTTTCTGTTCCTGGCAGAATCCGGCCTGGTTCGCCTCGGAAGGGCTTCGGCCCCGCCGGAACTAATTACAACTTCACCATGGCCTGTCTCGCGGCCGCCCAAGAGGTTTACCTACAAAAACGAACATGCCTACAGCGATTGAAACACCCGAAGTCGGTTTTTATGTGGATGGCAACTGGCACACGTCGGGAGAGCGCATCGAAATCTATTCTCCCGGGACTCGCCAACTAGTCGGTTGTACTTATCGCGCCACCGGCACTCATGCGGAAGCCGCTATAGTTGCCGCCGTTCGGGCGTTTGAAATTACGCGCCGGATGAGCGGTTTTGACCGCCAGCGAATCCTTCGATCCATCTCTCAGGGCATTGAAAAGCATCGCGAAGAGTTTGTGCGCCTGGTGGCGCTCGAGGCCGGCAAGCCGCTCAAGGCTTCCCGCGTCGAAGTGGACCGCGCGATTTTCACCTTTGGGGTCGCAGCGGAAGAGGCCGTGCGCATCGGCGGCGAGTATCTGCCGCTCGACTGGCAGGCCGCCACGGCCGGACGCTGGGGCATTGTGCGCCGTTTTCCGCTTGGGCCCATCGCTGCGATCACTCCTTTCAATTTCCCGATCAATCTCGTCGCGCACAAAGTGGCTCCCGCCATTGCCGCGGGTTGCACGATCGTCCTAAAACCCGCGCCGCAGACGCCGCTCACTTCACTGCGCCTTGCCCAAATCATCGAGGATGCGGGGTGGCCGGCGGGCGCTTTGAATGTGCTTCCTCTTTCGAACGAAGACGCGGCAAAGCTGGTGACCGACGACCGCATAAAACTTCTCAGTTTCACGGGAAGCACCGCCGTCGGATGGGGTCTGAGGCAGATGGCCGGGAAAAAGCGCGTGGTGCTGGAGCTTGGCGGAAATGCCGGGGTGGTTGTATGCGGCGACGCAAATCTCGAGTACGCCGCCGAACGCTGCGTTGCCGGAGGTTTTGGCTATTCCGGGCAGGCCTGCGTTTCCGTTCAACGCATTCTTGTCGAAGGGGACGCTTACGACAAGTTTGTCGCTGCTCTTGTCCCCCGTGTGCAGAAACTCAAGGTCGGCGATGTTCTTGACGAATCGACCGATGTCGGTCCCCTCATCAACGAGGGCGCAGCGCGGCGCAATGAGGAATGGATCGCGGAAGCCGTGCGCGGCGGCGCGAAAGTTCTCTGTGGAGGGGAGCGCCGCGGTTCCGCGATCACGCCCACCCTTCTGACCAATACGCGGCCCGACATGCGCGTGAACTGCATGGAAATCTTTGGCCCGGTCGTTACCGTCGAGAAATTCTCCGATTACGGCGAAGCGCTTGCTGCCGTCAATCGCTCCGAGTTCGGGCTGCAGGCGGGCCTCTTCACCCGCGATTTCACGCGCATCATTCGCGCGTTCGAAACGCTCGAGGTGGGCGGCCTTATGGTCGGTGAAATTCCCACTTTCCGCATCGATCACATGCCCTATGGCGGAGTGAAAGACTCCGGTTTTGGCCGCGAGGGATTGCGCTACGCTATCGAAGAGATGACGGAGCCGAAACTCCTGGCCATCAATCCCTCCGGGGTTTAGCTCATCAAAAAAAAATAACGGAACAGGACTGCGGTCCTACTCGCTGTACGCAAGACCGCAGGCCCGTTCGAGCCCGTTCAGGATTGCTTGTTGATGTCGTCTTTCGCCTCAAGCCGTTTCAGAAGAGGCGCCAAAAACGGCTTCTGCTGGTCGGGTGCCCCGTCGATGGACAATTTCATCTCTTTCACCGCATTCGTGAAGTCACCCGCCTTCGAATCTACCCGAGCCATCGCCAGGTGCGAGATCCAGTGGTTGGGATACCTCTTCGCATCCATCTTGTACAGTTCGAAGGGTTTGTCCTGCTGGCCTTGCCTTTGCAGCCCGCGCGCATATACGTACAGCTGAATGGCATCGGCCTTGTCAATTGCCCGCGTAAGCGTGGTCGCGGCTTCCTGCTTTCGCCCCATGGCATCCAGCACTCGCGATTTTGTCTCGAGATTATCGAACCGCTCTTCACCCTGAATCGATTGGTCGCTCCACTTCAGCGCCTGCTCGAGCTCATAATTGTTGTCCAGGCACCAGTTCGCGGCCTCGTCGTACCCCGCCCAGGTGAATCCGCCGACGTTGCGGAGTTGGTTTTTGACGGTTTGCAGCACTTGCCCTTTGACGTCCACGGAAATGTGGAAGGGAACAGCCACTTTTTCCCATTGCAGCGTTGCTGCCGCCGAATCCGGCTTTATCTCCTGAAAGGTGTACGTCAGCGCTTCGCGTATTTCGGCCGGTTGCGGCTTCACATTGACTCGCAGAGCGTCCTCCTTTTCGTCGTAACTGAAGCTGCCCCACGACGTCGAATTCTTCGAAAAGATAATCGTCCACTGGTCCGCGCCGGGAATCGTGTGAAGGCCATACGTTCCCGCCGGCAACGGGTGTCCTTCGACCGAGACACCGTCGGTGAACGAAATCGTCGTGTTTTCGTTAGCCCCGGCTCGCCACACCTTTCCGTATGGCACCTGCTTGTCCCAGATCGGCCTCCCTCCGACGAGTGGCGCGTGATAGACAATCGTCACGTCGGTCAGTCCAATCCGCTGCGTAACGCTGGCCCGCTGACTTACTCTCGGCAGATTCAGCTCTGTCGGCTGGCTGCCGTTCTTGAACTGCGCACTGGCACTTCCTGCTAAACAGCCAAATCCCACCAACAAACAAAATGACACCCCGTAGGTCTTGCGCATGGGCGCACCTTCCTTCCTGATTGCTATAACGCGGATTCGACCGACCCCGTTTCCAAGGTTTGCTACTACATTCGCTCGCATAGACGCCTGCTGCTGCAACGCGTAAGCAAGTTTCCGCCTGGACGGAAAGCTGGCGTATAGTCAATTTAGGAGTCGCGGCATCGAATAAGAGCAAACCTAAATCTAAATCCAAGGTTACCTACGGGAATTTATGTCCACGGAACAGACACCCGCCACTCCCAAGAAACCCGGCAAGCCAAAGTTTTCCTGGAAGCTATTGCACGACGTATGGGCCCTGATCAAGCCTCGGCGGGGACTGCTGGCGTTGGGCTTCGTTCTGATGGCCATCAATCGTGTCTCAGGATTGGTCCTGCCAGCCTCGACCAAGTATTTTCTGGATAACGTAATCGTCAAGCGCCAGGTTCACCTCTTGATGCCGCTCGTCGCCGGCATTTTGCTCGCGACATTCGTCCAGGGGCTCACCTCGTTCAGCTTGACGCAGCTTCTATCCAAATCTGCCCAGAAGATGATCACCGAGCTCAGGCGCCGCGTCCAGGCGCACATTGGGCGGCTTCCAATTTCTTTCTATGATGCGAATAAGACCGGCGTCCTCGTTTCCCGCATCATGAATGACGTAGAAGGCGTTCGCAATCTTGTGGGAACCGGCCTGGTCGAATTCGTCGGGGGACTCATGACCGCCGCCATCGCGCTCGTTTACCTGCTCCATACCAGCGTGGTCATGACGGTGCTGGCCTCCTCGATCCTGCTCGTTTTTGGATTCGGAATCAGCAGAGCCTTCAAAACGATCCGGCCGATTTTCCGCGCGCGTCCCAAGATAGCCGGAGAAGTCACCGGGCGCTTGACGGAATCGCTCGGCGGAGTCCGCGTCGTCAAGGGCTATCACGCCGAGGGACGCGAGGAAAAGATCTTCGCCACCGGGGTTCAGCGGCTCCTCGAAAACGTTTTAAAAACTCTTACCGCCACATCGCTCATGAGTCTTTCCGGAGCGATGCTTTTGGGCATCGTAAGTGCCCTCATGCTTGAACTCGGCGGGCACAAAATTCTTTCTGGCAGCATGACCATCGGCCAGTGGTTTGCCTACAATGCCTTTCTTGCATTTCTGATTGCGCCCGTGTTCCAGATTGTGGCCATCGGAACTCAGGTTACCGAGGCCATTACCGGACTCGAGCGCACCAGGGAAATCCTCAATGAAAAGCCAGAAGACGAATTCCCCGGGCGCACGGTCCATATGGAGCGGATCAACGGCCAGGTCGCATTCGAAGATGTAAATTTCTCTTACGATTCCGGCAAGCAGGTTCTATTCGATGTCAGCTTCGAATCGCAACCCGGCACTGTGACTGCCTTGGTCGGTCCTTCCGGCGCGGGAAAATCCACCATCATCGGCCTGATCGCGGCGTTCTACACGCCGTCACGCGGCCGCGTTCTCGTCGATGAAATAGACCTTGCTCACGTGCGTCTCGACTCCTACCGCACACAGCTCGGCGTCGTGTTGCAGGAGACGTTTCTCTTCGATGGAACGATCCGCGAAAACGTCGCCTTCGCGCGTCCGGAAGCCAGCGAAGAGGATATTCTCGCCGCCTGCCAAATCGCCCGCGTCGACGAATTCGCCGAAACCTTTGAGAAAAAGTACGACACCGTCGTTGGGGAACGCGGCGTACGGCTTTCTGGCGGACAAAAGCAGCGCGTCTCCATTGCTCGCGCCATTCTCGCCGATCCGCGTATCCTCATTCTCGACGAAGCCACTTCCAGCCTCGATTCCGAATCCGAAGCGCTCATTCAGGAGGGGCTGCGTTACCTGATGCGTGGCCGCACCACCTTCGTCATCGCGCACCGCCTCTCCACCATCCGGCGCGCCGATCAGATTTTCGTCGTCGAGGCCGGCCGCATCATCGAGCGCGGCACGCATCAATCGCTCTATGCCGCTGGCGGCCGTTACTTCGACCTCTACACAAAGCAGCACGGCATCGAGACAAATCTCTTTCTCGCCCCCGGTGAAGGCGATGCACCGTCGGAGGAAGCTGCCGCCCAACGAGAGGCGTCGCCTGACAATCAGGGCGACGGCGGGCTCTCCGGCGCGATCCGCATGATCCGCAGCCAGGACCGCGGCTGAACTATTCTAGGAAAGTTCTATGATCACGAGGGAGACATCATCAGTGGCAGGGCCGTCTCGCCAAGCCGCCACGCGATTAAGAATTTGCTCCTTCATTTCTGGCAGAGGCAGGCCGGAAACGCCACGGACAATTTCCGCGAGGCCATCGATACCTAGCATTTCACGACTGGAATTGAAATTTTCAGTCAAGCCGTCGGTGTAGATCATTAAGCGGTCACCTGCCCGCACCGGAGTTTCGACGGCCGCGCCAGCCTCCACGGCATTTTCAAATAGACCGAGAACCATGCTTCTCGATTCCAAAAGCTGCGGAGACTCACCTCGGCGAATAAGCATTGCTGGCGGGTGCCCTGCGCCGGCAAATCGAAGCAAACGGCAACTACGATCGAACCGTGCCGCAGCCATCGTGAAGTAAAATGCGGAACTCGCCAAGTTTTGCACGACGAAATGATTCAGATGTTGCAGCATGGATCCGAGCTCGGTGCCGCGCTCGATGAGGGCCATGGTTTCCGAATAGATGCGGTTCGCGACAAGCGCGGAGCTTATACCATGCCCGGAAACGTCGCAAACGAGTACGTCCAGGCAATCGTCGCCGGGAATGACGAGGCCGTAATCTCCCCCAATTGACCAGACCGGCTGATAATATGTCTCGACGAAAACGCTTCCCCATCTCAAGCTCTTTGGTGCCAGACTTTGCTGGACACGTTCCGCAAGCATGAGCTCTTCTTCGATTTGACGCTGGCGTGCCAATAGTAATGAGTTGGCCTCGCGCAGATCCATCTCGGCGCGCTTCTGTTCACTTATGTCCGTGGCGGTGACCACTCCAAATGCGCCGCCGTCCGGATCATGTATTTGGCGGGATGTGACCACGACGGGCAAGCGCTCGCCCCCGGCTTGCGGAACATAAAACTCATAGCGTGCTTGTCCCCCGGTTTCCCGGCGCCCAATCAACTCGCGCAATTTCGGCACGTCCTCGGGCGGGTACAAGTCCGTTACTGTTCGGCCCAGAAAGTCTTCGGCCCGCAGTTGGATCATGTCCAGAAAAACAGAGTTTGCGAAAACGATTCGCCGTTGGCTGTCATTAAGAATGACGCCTTGGTTAAGCGTCTCGAGGATGGTTCCGATTTGATCGAGCCATGCCTGTTCAGATGAGCCCAAGAATCCCTCCGCGCGTAGACTAACTACTTTGACGGATGCGAACTAAAATACTCGTCCAGACTGGCGCGGATTTCGCTTACAGCGCGTTGGGTGTTCTTGTCGATAGCGGCAACGACAGCCAAGATATCCTTGCTGCTCACCGGTTCATCGTGCGAGTAATAGTGTGTCCAAACCGTGCTTCCGGTTTTCATGTCGCGAAGCTCCAAATCCAGCGAGACGCGAGCCAGAATGGAACCCCCAGAAACCTCCCTAAAGTCGAACAGGGTGCCGTGCAGGAGGTAATCGCCGCTTCGTTCGCTGCTTAAGGAGTAGATCCCAGCGTAATGGCCGCTTGCGCGCAGCTCGCGTAATATCATTTGCTCGATCATTTCCGTGGGAGGCTCGGCCCAACGCTGATACTCATAGGTGCCCATTTGTTCGCCATTGGTGCCGTAAACGATGCGGTCTTCGCGATAGAGATGAGATGCTTTGAGGCGCCCAATGAGCAGGGTGATGGGCAACGGATCGGATGCTTTGGCCGAGCTGAGATCATTTGGCGGTTCAAGTTCGTAATATTTGGACGGCCGGGCGGCGCCGCAACCCGAGACAAACAAAACCGCGGTCCCCAGAAGCGCGGTGAGGACGATCCAGCTGGTTCCGAACAGACTTCGCGGGCACTTCCGATAGCGTTGGTGACTTTTGACCTGAACGGCAGGCAATTTTGTTTTGCTCACTGGGGTTCCCCCGGTTTATGCTCGCGCGGGGCGCTCGAGCGAATCAGTGTGTAAGGCCTGGTCTTGATGGTGTTGGTAAATTCTCTGAGGTTTTCCGTCACGTGGCGAAGGTTTTCCAGCAACTCGTCAATGTTCTCCGCGTTCACGTCCAATGTCTGATCAAGACGCCCGGTAAGATCCGTTACATTTCCCAACGATTTACGCAGCTCAATAACAGCCTTGCGAACATCGGCGCGATTTTCTCCGACCATCGAATCGATATGGTCGAGCGCTTGATTCGCTTCGTTCGAGGTTTTCCGCAGGTCCTGAATCAGCGGGTCCAACTTCTGGCTGAGCTCATCTATGTGCTTAAGCGTGGATCGGATTTGCGGCCGATTTTCCTCAATCATTCCCCGCGTATTTGCAAGCGTGGCGCTGAGATTGGAACGATTTTGCGGGCTGAGCAGGTCGTTCATGCGATCTACCGTCGTTTTCAGCTCTGTTGCGCGGTCATTCAGTGTTCCGAGAAGCCGCCGGGCGTTCGGCGCGATGTCGTTAATTTCTTGAGTGATGGCGTTGAAATCGACATACGGATCCGAGGGCAAGAGCGAGCCTGTGGGCGCGACCGCCGATCCCGCGCCACCGGGGTAAATCTCCACATGGTTGTCGCCGAGGGGGCTCATGCTCATGATCTTGACGTGGCTATCGGTTTTGACCGGCAGATCCGATTGCACGTTGAAAGTGATCTCGACGCGGGACGGATCTTTGGGATCGATGCGCAATTGTTGCACCGTGCCGACTTTGGGTCCGCCGGCGTATCGCACCGTGGAGCCAGGTTCGACTCCGCCGGCGAAAGAGAAGTACGCGTGATACGTCTTGACCGTTCGGCCGACCGCGCCGCTAATGGCGAAGACGGTGCCAACGAGCAATGCGCCGGCGACAATTACAAAAAGTCCTACAATAGCTTGTTCGCGTCGTTCCTTCATGAGGCCCCCTTGGTCCGCGCCACGCCAGGACTCGTGTGGCGGCGGTCTTCCGTCAGCATTTGGAGGTAGTCCAATTCCTGCTCCACCGCGGGTTCTGCCACGCGATCGAAGAATTGGCGGACACGTGGCTGCTCGCTCGACCGCATTTCCCCGGTGGGACCAATCGCTACGACGTTCCCCTTATCGATCAAGACCATGCGATCCGCGATAAGGAAGGCGCTGGCTAACTCATGGGTGACCACGATGATGGTCATGTGAAACGCCTTCTTCAGCTCCAGGATCAATTGATCGATGCCCGCGGCTATGATCGGGTCGAGCCCCGCGGAGGGTTCGTCGAAAAAAAGTATTTCGGGGTCCATTGCGAGAGCGCGCGCCACTGCGGCGCGTTTCTTCATCCCGCCGCTCAATTGCGAGGGCATGTAATCTTCAAATCCTGACAGCCCGACCTGGTCCAGCTTCAAGCGCACAATAATCTCGATTGTCGAAGCCTCAAGCTTGGTATGCTCGCGGAGCGGGAGTGCGACGTTTTCACCTACGGTCATTGAACCGAACAGCGCCCCGCCTTGAAAAGACATCCCGACCTTCTTGCGGATGTCATCCAATTCCGCGGAGGAAATGGTGGCGATGTCGCGGCCTCTGATCCAGATTTGTCCCTGACTGGGCCGCTCGAGGCCCACGAGGGTGCGTAGAAGCGTACTCTTACCGGAGCCCGAGCCTCCAAGAATCACAAGGGTTTCGCCGCGCTGGACGTCAAAGTTGATGCCGTGAAGAATCTCTCGCTCGCCGTATTGTACGCGAAGGTCGCGCAGGGAGATCATCGAGCCTGTCTGCTGTGTATCTTGAATCGCTGATTCCACGACTAAAAGCTCTCCCAAACCGTTAACGGCCACTGACAAAGAAAAACAGAGCGGTGAAAACCAGATCGACGACGATCACCAGGAATATCGACATGACGACTGCCCTGGTGGTTGAGCGCCCGACCTCTTCCGCGCCAGCTCCCGTCGAAAGGCCTTCGTAGCACCCAACCGCGGTGATGGTCATGCCGAACATCACGCTCTTGATGAGTCCGGTGGTGACGTCGCGCAAGAAGAGTGAGTCGATCGATGCCTGAATGTAGCGAACAAATGTGAAATCAGCCTGAGCCACGCCGAAAAAAGAGCCTCCGAGAATCCCCATTGCGTTCGCCCAGATAGTGAGGCACGGGAGCATAAGAGTCATGGCCAGGAATTTTGGCGTCACCAGGAAGTGGACCGGATCGATGGCCATCGTCTCCAGCGCGTCAATCTCTTCGGTCACTTTCATGGTTCCGATTTCCGCGGCAAACGCCGAGCCAGACCGTCCTATGACCAGAATCGCGGTGATGAGCGGCCCAAGCTCACGCGTCATCGAGAGGGCCACGGCGGTTGCGACATAACTGATGGCGCCGAATCTCCGAAGTTCGTAAGCGGCTTGAAGAGCCAAAATCAATCCAATGAAAAACGTAATGAGGGAAAGAATCGGCAACGCTCGGACGCCCACAGCCATCGCTTGCGACACGGCGCTCTGCAGCCGGAGACGTTTTCCGCGGAATGGCCCAAGGAACGTGAAATAAGCGGCGCGTCCACCGAGTGACGCAAGGGCGCCGACATAGCCGAGGCTATTAAGAACGGCGCCGCCAACCTGAGAGGTTATTTCCACGGTGAACTCATGAATTCAACTGGCGCGCATTTTCGGTAACATTAGGACGCGAGCGCTTGCTCTTCGGTGTCGTATATTTCAAAGACTCTCACGAGTCTTGACAACTGGAGCACTTCGCGGGCAATGGTGCTGAGTCCATACAGCATAAAACGCGCCCCTGTATCGCGAGAAGCTTTAAGGCCCTCCACAAGGGAAGCCACGCCAGAGCTGTCGATATATCGTACTTCCTTCAAATTGAGGGCCACTCGGGGGATGCGATTCTCCCTCAATTCGCGGAGCAACGCCTTCCGCACTTCCGGAGAACTGGATAGATCGATATCACCGGATACGTCAAGAATTGTCGTTTTGTCAATTCGCCGCACGGAGATCTGCACGTTCATCTCTCCTTTAGTGGCCTGGGGTCGAAGCCCGAGGCTGAAGGTATTTCACGAGGCGCAGCTGATTCGCGCCGTTTGCCCTGGTGAATTCCATGCTATCTATACTTTGCCGGATATAATGTAACCCCAATCCGCCTGGCCTAACTTCCCCTAATGGACGCCCCCGCATTTTTTCTGGATCCGCCGGTGCGCCCTGATCTTTAAGGATAATTTCCAGGCCCTCGCCGTGTTCACCCTCGCCTGCCCGTTGTGCCCGGTAGCAAGCCAGCTCGATCGGCTGATCCCGCTGATTGCCATAAGCATGGCGAATGATATTGGTTAAAGCTTCATCGACGGCACGAGTGACCGACCGGCACTCGGATGCAGGAAATCCCATTTTTTCCGTAAGCTTCTCCATCGCACCACGCACTGCGCAGAGCATTTCCGGGTTACTCTGCAACTCGAGCTTCAAGAGCATTTCCTGGCGCTTCAATGTAAAGAACTTCCTTCGCGTTTAAACGCGCATGTTGAAATCAGATTGGTCACCCGGGTTGTACCGAAGGGCTGCCCCATCCCCAAGCACCAAGAAGAGAACCCGGTAACGATGGCTAAAAGGCGGGGTATATGTCAAGTCGATAGGGCGGAATTTCTCCCCGGCTGTCGTCTTGAAGCGTTCCAAAACTTCCGCGCAATTGTCCCAAATCATTAATTGGGGCGTTAGAAAACGTGGGGCCCGCAGCTCAGCGGTTAGAGCAACGGACTCATAATGCCCACGGACGCATCCTGCAACACCGCGTACCAAAACGCAACGCGGGGAAAATCGCCAGCAATTACGCATGTTTCGTGAGGTTCGCTGCTCGCAGCAGCGAGCATGGTGGCGAAGCAAGAAGAAAACCCGACTGACACCAGAATTGACACCACCTTGCGGTGCAAAGGGACGTCACGGGTCTGAGGCAAGCCGGGGGTACTCGCCCCATAGGGGTAGTCGCTAGGGACTCCTATAGTGCCTAGCAGAGTACTGAAACCAACATGTGCGGTAATGCGAGTTGCCCGTCACTCGGGCTGAAATGATAAAGGGCCCTCCCGAGCAGCGACCCTCTCAATTTACGGCTTTAAAGCCCTTCGCGGTTGACCAGCCGAGTGATTGTCGCAAACAGTACGCTCACCGATATTCCGCGCATCAAGACGCCAACGATGCTCTCCAGCGGCCTTAGCATGCGCCAGTTAGAAGGTAGGACTGCGTCGCCATACCCCACAGTGGCATAGCTACCCGCCGAAAAATAAATAGCGGATTCCCAAGACGAGAAACAAAGCCGGCGATAGCAACTCGCCCAGAATAGAATCAACACTCCATGCAGAACAATTACCGCGCCTGTGAGTCGCACAACCAGCACAGCAGAGCGAAACGGCCCAAGTCTGTGGAGATCACCGGCTACGGCGCGTCTGACCCACTGTATGAGCACCGCGAGCCCAAGCACACTGCAGCCAGAGCGTAAGTATTACCAGAAGGACCGCTCTGCCGATTTCACGAAACAGGGTCATCGTTCAAACAACCGCAGAGTGAACCCAACTGGGTCGCTGTCGCCGGTTTAGTTTTCATTGACCAGACGAGTCAAAGAATATGGCCACAATTAATGCATCAGCGGATTAGCGAAGTTCCGCGATGACGAGAGAAACGTCGTCGGCTAAGGGTCCATGCCTCCACGCGCGAACGCCATCGACGATCGCTTTTCGCATTTCCGGGAGCGGCAGCTTTGCCGCTTGGAGGACAAAGTTTGCAAGGCCGTCCACGCCGAGCATTTCGTCGGCGGCGTTGAATACTTCCACCAGTCCGTCGGTGTAGAGAACGAGCCTGTCGCCGGAATCGAGCTCGATTTCCTCTGCGGCCTTGGACGGAGCGATCTCCGAAAGGCAGCCGAGGATGCCGTTCTGGGATTCGAGTAAGCGAAGACCATGTTTCGAGACGAGCATTGCGGGCGGGTGGCCGCCGGAGGCAAAAGTCAGGCGACGCCCGCGCTGAGTGAAACGTCCCGCAGCCATAGTGAGATAAAAACCGTCAGTTGCGATCTGGGTGTACACGAAGTCATGAATATGCCGCAGTAAACTGCCGGGACCAGATACGCGTTCGAGCTCGTGCAAGATTTCCGAGTAGATGCGGCTGGCCACAAGGGCGGGGCCGATACCATTGCCGGTAACGTCGCAAACCGTGATATTGAGCACGTCATGGCTGTTCGGACGCACAATGCCGAAGTCACCCCCTATGGTACGCGCAGGGCTATAGTAGGCGTCGACGGAGAGATCGTTCCAAACCAAGCCTCGTGGTGCGAGTGATTGTTGTATGCGCGAGGCGAGAGCCAATTCGGCGTCAATTTCCTGTTGGCGGTCCACCAAGAGCGAGTTGGTCTCACGAAGTTGTTGTTCGACGCGCTTCTGCGCGGTGATGTCGGTCACGATAACCAGGTGATATTTGTGTCCGTCGCGACCCTCAATAACACGTCCGCTGAAGATCGCGGGAATCTTTTGGCCATCCTTGCGTGGGAGATAAAACTCATAACGATGATGCCCGTAGCGCAGATCCCATTCGTGCTGTCGCACGATGAACGGAAGATCTTCCGCCGGGAAGATCGCATCGGGAGTGCGGCCCAGGATTTCTGCACGATCATACTGCCAGAGCCGCACCAAGGCTTCGTTGGCGAAAATCACCCGCAGGTGGTCGTCTGCGATGGCTACACCTTCGTTGAGTTCTTCCAAAATATTTTCCATTTGCGAGAGCCATTGCGGAGTTTGGATGTTTGTGTCAGGCATAGGCTTGCTCAGGCCACGGCAACGTCGCCGCCTTTACCGGGCTCGTTCTTGGCAAGCAGGAAGCACAACATAAACATCAGCGCGGAAATCGCAGCCAGCAGCCAGTAGATATCGACGTAGGAGAGGGCTTGAGCCTGTGCCATCACCACGCTGTACATCCTGGCCAGCGCCTGTTGGTGGGCGGAGTGCATGGTTAGACCGACATGTGCCAGACGGGTGGTCAACCCTGCGACGGCCACATCGAACCGATGAGAGCGTGTGTACTCGGCGAGAACGGACTGATGGTATTGACCTCGGCGCGCAAGCAACGTGGTCACAGCCGAGGTTCCTACGCTCTGCCCGATATTGCGCGTGAAGTTTATCAAACCAGCCGCAGCGTTGCTTTTTGACTCCGGTAGGCCGACATAAGCAGCCATCGTGAGCGGAACGAATAAAAATCCAACCGGTAGATACTGCCAAATGCGCATCCACGCGGCAGAACGAAAGCTGATGAGTAGATCGATGTGCTTGCATGAGAAATACATGGCCACAGCGAGTGCGATCCAGCCG
>Ga0210400_10000165_pt1 | contig 85589 bp, 83 predicted proteins | sample IncBWH26MmetaG_FD_155456 | JGI IMG/M metagenome (GOLD analysis project Ga0210400, IMG submission 155456) | Forest soil microbial communities from Barre Woods Harvard Forest LTER site, Petersham, Massachusetts, United States - Inc-BW-H-26-M | ecosystem: Environmental > Terrestrial > Soil >... | reverse complement strand
ATCGACTCGAGCAAACGACACGGGGATAGGGATGAGCGTAGATTCGATTCGAGCTTTGGATTTTCCGGAGCTTCGAATTCATTGATATCACTGATGAAATCTGCGGATCTGGTGGGCCGTGTACCCACCGCATTCTCGAACCAGCTTATTGATTTTGCGACAAATAAAAAATTAAGACTCCTAAGAGGCCCCTAAATCATGCCGCTGCAAAGAGTGGCTGTCCCTGGACGGTAGACGTTATTGGACAGTAACGCCCTCTCTTTTCACGCCGCCAATTTCAGTCTTGGCTTGAGTCCGGCGCGCACTGCTAACCGCACCAGAGAGTCCAGACGAAAGCGATCGATCTTGCCTCGTTCCAAATCCAATACACGGACTTTGGAAATCCCTAGCACCTTGGCAACTTCGGATTGCGTCAGGCGACACTTCATGAGCCAACGCTCCAAAGCCATCAGAAGTTGCGCTCTCATGTGCAACTCCGCCGCCTTCTCCGCCGGGAAAAGGTCATGAAAGACGCTGCGTCCTGCAGGCGTCACGTGACGGGGTCCATGCTCACTGTTTGAAACTGTTTTAACTCTCATGATTCCCTACGTGGATTGTTGGCGCAGGTGTCAAGCCGCAAGCGCCTTCAGAACATGCTCCGGATCACGGCTGATTGCAGTAAGTAGTGCTTTTGCCGGTCCAGTTGGCTCACGTCGGCCCTGCTCCCAGTTGCGAAGCGTCCCCACGTCCACGTGCACGTGCAGAAGGGCAGCAAACTCTGGTTGGCTCAGCCCAAGCTTTGAGCGCAGCTTCTTGACCGAGATGGCATTCACTTCGAAACGTCGCGAGGGAACTCGCTTGCCCTGCACGATCTCATTCATCTGCTTCATGCTCTCGACCAGTTCCGCGAACAACTTCTTATCCATGAGCTCTCCTACCAGTTCTCGTTCAAATTTCGAAGTACTCTCTTTTCCGCGGCGCTTAGATCGTCCTTAATCCCCTTTCGGTAGATGAGGAGCATCCGAATTTGCCGCTGCTTCGCCGGGCCATTAGCGAGCGCGGTCGCGGGCATCCACCGACTCATTGAGCCACCGCCGCACGCGCAGGGTTCCTTGCGTACTTCGGAACAGATATCCGCTATTGCAAGCGCACCGCACCGTCGAGCTTTGCGAGATTCCGATCAAACGTGCCAAGCGGTAGGTGCCCGGCCTTACGAGCCGTCTCCAGAACCAGACAATCGGAAAAGCCCAACGCAGGTCGTTTCCTGAATTGCTCGAGCGCCGAAGTCACGACATCCGCATCCTGAAGGGTCAGGGTTTCATGATTGAGCAACATGTCAACAGCGATAGCGATGTGCTCGGCTGTGCGCTCATACACCGCGTCGAGTACCCAAATGGTTTCCACAAGCACAAGGTGGGAAACCCATGCTCCGCCTGAGATGAAATTTTCAGCTACCTCTACCTGCTCAGGATCATCGCGTACGACGAGTCGCACCACGACGTTGGTATCAACCGCGCGCATGTCTCTTGCGGATGTATTTTCGAATCGCATCCTTCACATCCGGCGAGTCCTTCTTGGGTGTCTTCGCAGGAAAGAGTGCCAGGTAAATGTCCTTTGACGAATGTCGACCTGCTCTGCGAACAACAACCTCGCTACCCTGCTCGTCCCATTCGAGAACGGAACCCGGGCCCACCCCGAGCTTCTTGCGGACCTCGGCGGGTACGGAGATCTGACCCTGTGCGGTAACTTTCGATTGAGCGATGGGCATAACAGTTACATTACCACGGTAATGAATTCTTAGCAATGGAAGCCGTAGAACGGGAGATGCTCAGGCTTGACGACCCACCGTTGCTCCAAAAGTGTGTTGAAGGAAAAGAGGCACATAGCCGCAGCGCGATGAGGTCGTCTTTCGATGCCCTGACTGCCGAGAGGTACTCGAAGCCACCGAGGCCGCGTCCAACCTACTTTGTGCCGGCTGCGGCCACGGCCTGCGCGTCGTGGTGCTCAACCAGAACTACGAGTTCAACGTCGAGCGGCTTAGAGAATCGAGGGATTCTTAGAGACTTCCCGAGAACAGCGCGCGTAAGTCCTTGATAATGGTGGGCCGTGGGCGATTCGGACTGTCCCTCCGATCCTGGTGCACATAAAACTTAAGTGATTTCCACTTTATGTGGACTACATAGGGAAGTCGGCAAGGAGTTTCCGGGAAGTTTCGGGGGTTACTTCACTGGCCGTGCCGTCCTCTGCGCAACCGCCCGCGGTTCTACACAAGATTAATCGTCGCAGTTGGGACAGGTACTCGCGCGCAGCGGAGAGATACGGGCGTTGCGGGCAACTTGAAGTCGGGGGATTAAGGTGGAGATCGTGGCAACGGCTTCCTCGCAAGCCCGCAGCTCTGGAGAGCGCAGCGGCACGTCATCCCGAATTTCTGCTGCGAGAAGAATCGACAACTGAGTAAGGTCTGCAATCGATCGATCGATGAGATATTTAGGGTCGAGAAGCATGATGGCCACCGTGTCAGAGTTAGCTGTAAATATATCCAGTAGCATTGAACTTGCCAAGAGACTGACTCTAATTTCGCAAAATACACATTTTGTGTATAATGCGAGGTAACCTGTTCTGGGAGACGCCTTGTGGCGCGAGTACCCGCTAGCGAATTTCAGCGTGAGTTTGGCCGTTTGCGAGGTGTTGCCCACCGCGAAGCAGTCATAGTCACTAGTCATGGGCGCGACGATGTGGTGCTATTGTCCGCCGAAGAATATCAGCGGCTGCGGAGCCTGGATCGACGCGCGATGCACGTCTCCGAGCTCACCGACGAAGACCTCGCCGCACTGGATGCGGTGGAAATCCCTGCTGAAGCCGCTCGCTATAACCACGAAATGACTTGATCGCCAGCGGATGGCGCTACCTCTTCCTCAGCCTGGTCAGGTCATTCGTTACGCTTATTTGTGGTGGAACGAAGCGCGCGCCGGCCGCGAGGATGGCGCTAAAGACCGTCCCTGCGGAATCGTACTCGCACGCGTTACCAAGGCCGGGAACACCGTAGCGTATGTCGTTCCCATTACGCACACTCCGCCGCTGAAAGACGAAGACGGAATAGAAATCCCGCAAGCCACCAAGCGGCGTCTCGGATTGGATACCGAACCGTCCTGGATCGTTACCTCAGAACTCAACCAATTCACCTGGCCCGGTCCTGACATTAGACCCACTACTTCCGGTCAATACCTTTACGGTTACTTACCTGAAAAGCTGATGCGTCTCGTGCTCGAGCAGGTCAAGAAGCACGCCCGCGATAATCTACTGAAGGCCATAACCAGAACGGAATAGTTATGGCGCTTTGGGCGCCGACCCCTCTTGGTCCATCATGGAAGCAGCGGGCAACTCTGCAAAGCCACTTTCCGAGTTGGATTCATTACCACAATTGGCTGCGGCACCAACCCAGCAGCAGAATCAGATCTCTGCATAAATGAAGTACAGATACCAAGAACCTGGACATCACTACCACGGCTGCTTGCCGGTAAGCGTGACCAGATGGGCCGCCACCGAAATCTCCGTTTGGTCGACCAAATAACTGACGTGCCCCATGTAGTCAGCGATCCAGTTCTTATAAATCGTCTCGTTATGCTCCGTGCGGTGTGCGATATTGCCCCGGATTGAAATGTACTGATCGAGTTTCGCTTCGGCTTGGGCCTGACTCATATTCTGCCAATGCCACTGCGCGCTAACATTCGAGAATCCGACCAATTCCTCGAATAGCCTGTTGACTTGGGCCGTCTTCGGCGTGTTCAACGTGTCGACCCAGCGTTCGAGAGTCGCGGCTCGATGGTTTGCGATAATCTTTCTCCAGCCAGCGTCCGCAAGGTCCCATACCCTGCGAGAATCCTTCTGTTCAAAAAGGGCTTTGGTTGCTAGATCACGGACCTTCGTAGGCAACGCCAAGGCATTTGGCACATTCACAACCAAGAAATCAAACGCTTCCACGGCAAGGTCTTCAATAAATGATTCCCAGCAGGCAGTGATAAAGACAATGGAAGCCCGGTTGATGACATCGACACCATACTTTCGACCGGGGCCCTGCCCCCCGATCTCTTCGTGTATCTGCCAGAGTTGATCTACGTCCTTCTTGTTCTCCTCGAACTTTATTCGCGCTGCGGATGGCATTATCCGTCTCCTACTGGCAAATCCAATCCACTCTAGGTTGACCATGCCCAACCCCTATCCGCCGCGCATTCAGGCCTTCCGCGACGACATCATCAAGATTCTGCCTAGAGTACCCAACAATCGGGTGTCGCTCGAATCGCTGCGAGCGATGCCCACGCACCGCTTGATTTTAGCCTTTATTACCTGGCGCATGCGGCTCATACCGACAAAGCCGAGATTTGTGAGGTTTTGGTCCGGCGGAGTAACGCCTTTGCAGGCTCAGATGGCAAAGTTGAAGCTCCGACCATTGCTGGAAAAGGTCGCCGCCGGTAAGGACCTTACGCCATACCTTTCCGATCTAGTGAACAAGAAAGGCATCGTTCTTCCCGGTGCTCGCCCCGCAGACAAACAGTACGACATCGACATGGTTCTGACACGCCACGGCCTCCATCATTTCCATGTCGGGCTCGTTAGTTCTAGCAATCCGAAGGGCCGTAGTGGCAGTCTGGTTTTCGCCGAGGTGTTGGACAAGGAATTTCGGATAGTCGCCATTTCCGACCATCGTGTATTTGCACAGGGCTCGCCTGAGCAGATCCGCTTCTTCCGAATCTGCCACGCTTATATGGCAAAGGATATTCCGCCTGGCCAGGGATTCATGGCGAACCCGGTAATGGCGTCCGGCCACTCGATGCTTGTCACGCTCTTTGCAGACAAGTGCGACGATGAGATGCGACGACTCGATCCTCTACTGGACGATCCCGCGTTTATCGAAAAGCTCTATCACGATCAGCCGATCTTGAGAGGCGGCCAGCCCGTTGCCAGGCCAACGAGCCCTTCTATGGGGTGGTACTTTGACGATCTGAAGTTCGGCATTCTTGACAGACGATCAATGGTGTTCTTCTGCATATTCCCTTTCTTTGCGCGATAGCCGCACCATATCCGCGACGAACCACCAGTGTCCTAAAGGTTATCCGATGGTTAGTCCTTCAATGCTGACCTTGGCTTCTTGCCGTACAGGTCAGTGTAGGCACGAACCAGCGTCGTATAGTCGGGTATCCAGTCTAATTCGAAAAGAATATCGCTGCCTTCCGGCATGACGAATTCTGATCGCGCCAGTCGTACCAATAGGTAGCAAATTGCGCTGACAGACAACGAAGTAAAGAACGTCAGTCTGATCGCTTCGTTGTTATAGACCGGGCCGTTGCTCTTCCATAGCGCGCCATCGCTCGCGTCAGGGCCGCGAATGCGTATAGTTACAGAGTACCTGATATACGGTCGCGAGAAATCCGCCTTTATCAAATATCCACTTGGCCTGTTCCTTGCGCAGGCTGCCAGATAGAGGTCTTCGGCAGCGGCTAAAATTTAACTCGCCGGTCCCTGTCTTCCAAGCAACGTAATCCTTGTCGGCAGGGTAGAGGCTTCCATACGCGCCAATCATCATAAGTTCCATAGCAGTTCGCAATTCAGCGAGTGCGGCTCTATAAAATCCATGTAGGAAATTGAAATTCGCGCACTGAAAGCAGTCTGCCGCGTCTAACATACATGCGAAGATTTCGTCCGGCTTATCCGGATCCCCAATTGACGTAATCCAATCTCCCCAGAGGGTGTAAAGGAACCGAAAACGAATTCCATTGTGATCCGCAATTCGGATCGAAACATCTTCCGGCAAATGAACAATTCCGTCCCACACTTCCTTCTCGATAAGCTCGGACGAAGGCACATCCTACCCCTCACTGATGGCGGCTCGTGCGGTTCGAGCATGCTTCTCACGGCGCGTAAATCTGAAAGGGGAAGTTTCCTAGACATGCGATATTATAGGTCACATGCCAAACTGATGGAGCTAAAGGCGTAAACATTGCGTCCGTCTTAGCTGCAAGGCAGCGGCCGTACAAGATTCACCTTGCGCATGAATGCTCCAGCGCGATGCCGAGCGACAGTTCGATGTATTTCGTGAAATATAAAGGGGACCTGCATGTCGACGCCATCGAAAGTTATCCGAAGCGTCGAACAATTCGTCAAAGAAATGTCGATTCTGAGAGATAAGTGGTTTCCGGACGACGAGCTTCTTCCGTGGTGCAGGGGACAAGAGCGGGCCGAATGGAGCCTTGTTCCTAAACTCTACCGACTAATCCCCGAAGATGACGCACTCGAAGTCGAGCATGAAATCCGAGAAGAATTCGCCACGCGCTCGCCAGCGCTGTCGGACTACGTGAAATTAAGCGAAGACAGTAATTTGTATAACTGGGAGTCTTATTTCGTCATGCAGCACTATGGGGCTCCCACCCGGCTACTAGACTGGACGGAATCATCGCTGGTTGCGTTGTATTTCGCGGTGCGCGCTAACAGCGGCAATTTCAATGCTGCCGTGTGGGCACTTGACGCGTGGTGGCTAAACAAAAAAGTTATGGATTCCGACGAGGTGATCCCGCCTGCGGACGCAGGCACAACGAAAAGTGACCGCGCAAAAGTTCGCCGCTGGTTGCCTGAACGATTCAAGAAGGGCCGAGGCGGTAAAGTGCCTCGGCTGCCAGTTGCGGTCTTTCCAACCCACAGCATGCGCCGTATTAGCGCGCAGAGGTCGTGTTTCACCCTTCACGGAGATGATCGCAACGGATTCGAAACGCTCATTAGAGGCCGGCGATCTCCTCCCCTGGTGAAATTCGAGATTCCGAGCTGGGAGGTCTTGCAAATAAGACGCAGCCTGAACGCCTGCGGAATAGACGACACTGCGATCTTCCCAGACATGGAAGCGTTGGGCCGCGCTGTGACCGCAAACTGGATCACTCGACACGAAAGTCTGCCCCACGACGGTGTGTACGCACGTATTCAACGATCGCGAACCCACGGGGTTGGACTCTTTGCCGTTCGCAATATCAAGAAGGGCACCAAGTTGTTCGGCGGTGATGATTCGGGCATGGTCTGGGTTGAACAGAAAGAGATAGCTCGTCTGCCAAAGGAAGTGAAAAGGCTGTATACGGATTTTGGGGTGTTGAAGGATGGACGGTATGGGTGTCCGCTAAGTTTCAATCAGCTGACACCTGCTTGGTATTTGAACGACTCCAAAACCGCTCCGAACGTACGCTCTGACGCAAACTATGACTTTTTCGCGTTACGGAACATTAAGGCGGGCGAAGAGTTAATGGCTGATTATTCTACGTACAGCGAAAATGCATGAAGGATCGCTTATCGATTATATGTATATAACAGACGTAGGACGCTTTATTCTGTTCGCCCGCACAAGATAGAAGTCCGAAGAGGGTCAGCAGGAACGAGGCGGTCATGATGGCGCGAAAGTACTCACAAAAAGACGGATTGAACCCTTTGGAACTGCTTCGCGGCGGCCTCGATCATTTGAGCGCGTCGAAAGCATTATTCAAGGGTAGCCCTTCGCACTACGACTCGGCCGGGTACTTGGCTCACCTCGGTCTTGAATTGACCTTGAAGAGCTGGCTTCTAACGGTTCACGGTGAATTTGACGGGATCCATGAGCTGCAGTCGCTTCATGCCAAGTTAGTTTCGACTGGAGCCGCCCAGAGTCTCTCGTCCCAAGATGCAGACACCATGACGTTATTGGACGCGTATTCGGAACTTCGATATCCGAATTTGAACCAGCCGGTCGAGGTCGGCACCCAACAGCAAGCGCACGTTGAGTTGCTTATGGAGACCCTCTGGGCGCAAATGCCTGCGTCGCTCTGTGACGCAGTTCATTCGATGGACCCGCTTCAAAAGGGCGGTCGAGTTCTCATGAAAAAGAAGATTGAGTGATCAGCCCCCGTTACTAACCTTGTTACTGATCGATGCCAAGAACTTCGCCCTATTAGGCGGTGCAGCATCAATCGCGATCTCGGCGAGAGGGTGCTTCAAGAATTGTTCTTGGAAAGCGTCAGCCATCGCCTTATCCTTACCTGAATTCGCGAGTGCCAGCACGGCTGTGCCGTCCTTCCAGGCAATGGGAGCCTTCGTCCGTTTCGCTTGCTCATCGATAAGATACGCTAAGGCGTCCTCGTCGAATTTGCCGGACGTCCACAGTTCGAAGTGATGCTCGGATTCCCGGAACGAGGCATGCGCCGACAGGTGCGCGCGCATGATTGCCGTCTTGCGCAGCCACGTTTTAACGTCTTCAAGTCTGACGCGTCCGCCCGGCTCTTTCCCCTTGCACTCAATGCAGGTGACGGATACCGATTGGTGCGTGACCTTTAGGACATCAATGTCGGCGCAATTCCCAGTCTCCGGATCGCGAGCACGGACGCCCATGTCAATTGATACAGCATCGCGTCTCGCGAGGTACGCAGCCAGAAGTTCAAACAGAACACCTCGCAAATTGCCATTACGCCCCTCTATCTCCGACAGGTCATTGATCAGACCGAGTATTCGTTCCGGACTTTGCGCAGAAGCGTAGGCGGCTACATTCTTCAGAGTGTCCACTAGCGACACCATTGCGGCACCCACCCGCCGCCCGAATAGGGTAGTAGGCGTCGCAAGACTAATCCCTGCGGCGTGACCTGCGGTCAGGGCCGCGGCTGTGAATCTTTCGGCGACAAGGATCGGCATGATGTTGTAGCCATTTTGCATGGACCGCAGCATCGTCACCTTGCGTATAAAAAATCGAATCTGATATTCGGTCAGCGTTCCGTCGTCGAAAACATCCGCGACCAGGAAGCCTGGCTTACCACCTGGTCGCTGAACTGGCGCGAACCAGCTGGGCCCGGCAAGATCGAACATGAAAGGGCCAATGGGACGCAAGGTGTCTTCGCCCCGGATTGCGATAGTGTTGTAGCTGGCAAAACCCAGTTTTCTCGCCCACTCGCGAAGTGCGTCGAGTAATATCAGCTCAGCCGTTGGCCGCGGCGTGTTGTACGGATTGCCACCCCTGTAGTGCAGGAGCCTGCGACCATCCATTCCAGTATATTCCTCGATGAACCCTGCTTTCTTCAGTGTGTCTCTTACATGGTCGGCATTCAGCTGACGCTTCATGGGCTTGGCGGGAGCTCCGCTAATGACCGGAAATTGGTCAAACTCAACGACGCTGCCGCGAGCAAGCATCCCGTCGATGGCGAGCGCGAAGACCGAACCAGTCTCGCGTAGGTCGCGGAGGAAATTGGTCCAGAACGACTCTCGATTCCGCTGGTCCTCCAAGTAGTAGAACGCCTCGTTCTTCGGTAGTAGTCGGAGTGGAAATTTGTAGACCGGCCTTTTGGCACGCGAGAGCCGTTGCCGGGCGGCTTCGGGGGAGAGGCCGCCAGCTTGGAGCGCTGCAGCAAGGACGGAACCGCGGCTCGGCCCCTCTCGGTGCAGATAGTCGATGATTAAGTCTGCCATTTGTCACACTGCTTAATTTATTAATACATACTACCTACCTGGGTCTCTTTTTTCGAGTCGAGCTAAGCATCCTAAATCACCTTATTTTTCATACTGTTATGAAGACAGTTTCCCTGCGACACTTTAAAAGGTGTCACAGCCTCGTAAATCCGTACAGCGCCGTGATTGGCCCTGACGCCCCAATCTTCAGTAGGACATGCTTTTTTGGAGCTTTCCGGTAGATGCCGAACGCGCTCGGCCTGTAGTTCTCGACGCGGCTCCAACGTTCGCGCGTTCCAGGCGCTAAAGCGCGGTATCGTCCCTCTTGACCGCCTCTTCACTCTTTGTTCCTGCTTCGGCAACAGCCGCGGTGGCCGCCTCAGCGGCGGGATCGTTCAGCACACTTGGGGAAAGTAGACCCACATTGACGAAAGCCAATTTAATCCGGGGGGAAAAGAATGCATCGTATACGTCGAATTGCAAAATCTTGTCATCAATGCCGATCTCTCGGAGCAGCAGAACGTGATAGAGGTATGACAGCGCCTCGCTCTTCTTGTGCAAGTCTAGAACCGTGTCGCTGTAGTTAGCATCATGGCGTTGACCACCGTAATGAGAAATGTCGTTGCGCTTGTCGGCACATTCCTTGGCAAACTTTCGTAGCTGCTCCTCATCAAGATCCAGCGGCAGTCCTTGGAAGCTCTCGAAGATTCGTTGCTCGAGAGACGGTTCGACAACGAGCTTCTTTAACTGCCCCTTCAACCAATGCCTGTCGTCAGATTTTGCAATCTGATTTATGATTCGCTCAATTTTTTCCTGTAAAGGATGAGGACCATCGAGCTCACCTGTGCGTCGGCGGTGTAGGGACTCAAGACCCCAAACCAGCATTACAAATCGATGTTCCTCGTAAAGTGGCATACTGCGCCGGGTCGCGAGATAGAGGTAAATGCCGGGACCCAATTCCTCGCGTCGCTTCCTCCAGGTGGAGACAATGCCACCGAACTTCTCCCGCAGCTGGACGAAGTTGGTCCAGCACTCGTGCCATCTGAGCGGCTCGGATGCGCCGCTTTGTGGCCGTACGAAATAAAGCCGAAAACGCTCCTGGTCCTCTCCGATACTGAGCGTGGGCCAATCCAAGTTGTAGTCGGACCCCGTCAGCAGGATAAAAAGATCTGCCAACATCCCGTACTGATTCTTCATCTCCTCCAGAGACATACTGACTTCTGGAAGGAATCGGATTACGACGAATTCGGTCAGGGTCAATTCGGAGTCACGGCGCGTGCCAGGATAAGGGCCAGCTATGCCATAGTGAACCTGAAGTTTTCCTTCATCGAGCGGGTATGAGATGTCCTCCACCGCCTCGTAGCGAGCTGTGATATTCGATTCCGTTCGTTCGGTGGTGATACCCCCTAATCTTAACCATTCCTCGAATCCCCTCATCCCAACTTCAAGGCGTGCGAACTTTGGAGGGTCTGCGGTTTCCTGGAAGTGGCCTTGGCACACCAGGCAGTGCAATGCTAAGTATCTCTCATACGAGATTCCGTTCGACTTAAACTCTCCGCCGTTTCGATGCAGTTCCGACATGCGTACAGATTTGTTGCTGCTCTTGAGAATGCCGTGAATGCCCTTGTCGACAGGCACGTCTTCAGAGAAGGCGGCCATGGGTCCATGCTTGTTCGGCAGGACACCGTCCAATTCCAGCCGGCTGCGCCCTTCGTGATCAATGGTCAATTTGCCGACGACCGCCGTGTCCGGCGCAAATTGACTTTGAGGAACTGGCACATCGCTCCACCAGAAGTAACCGGATTCTTCCAATATATTGTCTTTCACTGCACCCTCTTGCAGAACTCACTACGAACGGTGTTTGAAAAGCCAGTCTATTGGAACGGTGGCGGGACTTGAACCCGCGACCTCCTTGCCGGTACGCTTAGTCCCGAACCACCGGGGAGCGCAAACCTCGTAAGCAAGGTGCTCTTTCCAACTGAGCTACACCGTTATTCGTTACTTCACTATCTCAAGATTCGGGCGTCCGCCGCGCCGAGCAGCCGCGTCATCCTCGCGCTTGCGCTTTTCCTTCTTGGCAAGGTAGTCCTTCGCCAATGGTGTGACCTTCTCGATAAGCCCCGAAAAGTCGTACAGGTTCGTCAGATTCCCGCGCGACTCATTCTTGCGGTAGTGGCGCTTGATCAGTCCCGCCTTCTCGAGCTTCCTGACGTTGCGCCGCACAGTGCCCGGCGTAACTCCCATCCTCCGGGCGATTGTCCCCTTGGCGGGATGGGGATGGTTATCCGCCTCCCACCAATGACGCGCGAGATGTAGAAGCACGTTCACATCGGTCGGCTTCAATTTAAGCGTGCCCTGACATTAAAGGATGATGTTCGGCAGCACGGTCCAGCCCGTCTGCATCAGCGTCTTCGTCCACTTCCTTTCGTTAACCTTTAGCGCCTCGGCTTCCGTGCCGGCGGCTCGTTTTGCTGCTTTCACGTATTGGCCTCGTATCGGATCCGGTTTGGCTTAGGCGGGAGTATCAGTCGTCATCATAAGCGCAACAATCCGCCCCGGGGGTTCATTTCTGCACCCACCTCCCTGAGTATATGTGTTTGGTGTGTAGGGTCTTGTTCGCCGTGTGTTTACAGCACGGTGTCCTTATTTGGGCATCATCCACGACTCCGGGCGGACATCGTTTCTGATGTGGGGGCTGGAGCATCAATGCACCAAGGGGGGATCATAATTGCACCTCGCGAAATGCCAAAGCCCGATTACGACCGTTGCCGGGCCTGCAAGGCACCGCAAGGCTGGGGATTATCCGCGCCGCCGCTTTAGGGGTAGAGGCAAACATTGCGCGGACGTTAGAGGATCAAGGTCAGAACGGTATGTCGTCGTCAAAGTCGTCCGAAGCCTTCGCCGGGGGTACCGCGCCCTTTGGCAGCGGCAAATTCGTGACGATGAAAAGGTTGAGGATGTCGTCGCGGTCCATGAACATGACTTGTGACCGTTTGGTGGCGTCGAGCTTCCCGCCGAGCCAATTCTTCGCTTGTTTCGTGATCTCACCGCCGGCGACGATGAACGCGTGATCGACCAACGCCCGTCGGCTAACCTCGGGATCAAATATCTCGTGACCCAGCATCATCGTGACCTGATTCAGTATCTCGCCGATGTTGCTTGATCCACCCTTGCTCATGCCCGCTGAGTCTAGCTTGCCCCTCTTCGCCTGGATGCCAAAATAGAGGACATGAAGGGTCGGCAGCGTGTATTTCATCCACACGTCCTTGCCGTACTCCAGCGCCTTGTCCTTGTGGCCGACTGCCGTGACCCGGTGGAAGCCAAGCTGACGAAAGAGAGGAAGCAACACTTCCTCAATCAGTTCGTCCTCTGAGCACTTATCCAAATAAACGGTAAGCTGTTCCCTGCGCGCCAGTTCCGCTGGCGTTAACGGACGATGTGGATTCGCCATCTGCGCGATGGTGTTTGTGGCGATGTGACGAAGCTGCCCGATGCCGTGCTCGTCATAGAAGGCTTCCCAGCCTTCGCGCGCCAAAACCACGTTCAGCGCGGCGAGCGCCTTGCTCCTGCCCGAGTCATCCTTCTGCGCTTCGCCCTTATCGAGAACCGCACGGATGATACGCACGAAACCATCCGGCGGAACGGAAGGGCCGGGATGCGGCTGGGCCAGTACCTCTTCCAGCCTGCTCGAAACCCATGCCCATCGAGTCGAGCCGTCGTGAGCGTATTCCAGATCACAGTCCTCAAAAAACTCCGTGATGTGGCTGCTAGACCGATACTGAAAGTGATCGACATTACCGCAGATGATGTCGGCCAATTCACGGAGGCTCCGATTCTTCCACTTCATGACTGCACCCTGTCGAGAACAAGCGGAAACGGCTCCCTAGTCTCGCTCCGACCCACATAGTACCGTAACCATTTGATTTAAATGCTATATTTATGATTCAGTCACGAAATGATCTTCTCGTGCCGTATAAGAATATATAGGCATAAAACGCGAGGTTTCCCATTATGCGCGCCGTCTCCAACGCTTTTTTCATGCACGCAGAAATCGTTCACCTGGATCGATGGTCACACGGGCCGCTTGAAATCGCCTTCATGGATGAGCCGAGATTTCCGACCGAGTCATCAGAGGATCGCAGTCGCTTTCAAGTCAGTGTAAATAACTGGAACCAATCGTATGCGGCGGGAAGCGTGCGAGATGGAGAAGCGCTCGAGGAGCTTAAAAAATACATCCCTTCGCTCGAAAACCGTCGCAATCCAAATCTCATCGTTTCTCCGCGCCTAAGAAGCGGAATAACGCAGCTCCATGTCATGTTGGCGTCCTTGTTACCTGACGCTGCATTGGAGAAAGCACATCTCGAACGTCGGCGCTCAAACATGGGCCTTACTTCAATGGGAACGTATGACCTTCCTGGAAATTATCCTCAAATTGTTGAGAGCCTTTTTGCGAAGCACATTTGGACAAAACTCGCACCGGGATCTCGATCAAAACCCGAATACTTTTCTGCCAATTCACCCTTGCGATTACTGGCGGGAGACGCCCGATTTTGGATGCATAGAATCTATCGACTGGCACTAGAGCGCCGAGAAGCCCGTGAAGAGGTTGCGGGCGAAGACAGTTGGAAGTCGCTGGAAGAAATAGAGAAGAACGTCCGCGAACAGCTCCCAGTGTCGGATCATCATCTATTTAAAGTTAGACGGCCACTATATGGTTGCGAAATATGGGTGCCAGAAGATGCCGAGAGTCGCGAAGACATACTGAGCGCAGCGATTGACGGCAACGGCGTTCTACCATCTTTGGATCCCGTCATCGCGTTGATTCAACAGAACCGCGCCCACGATGATTTCTCGTCTCAATACTCTCACATAAAAGAAGATTTCGAACGTCAGTTCTATTCGAAACGGGCCAAGCTGAAAGTCGACATCGTTGAGACAGTTGACGACGCTCCAGTATGGGGTACAAGTGAGTGCGACGGATACGGCGAAGTGCTCTTTCGCGATGTATTCGCGGCACTGGATTTACGAGAGCGTCGCTTGATACTCGCGATCCGAGCCGGCAAAACGGTCACGGAAATCGCCAAAGAAGCCGGTCACGCGGGCCACGCCGCAATCTCGCGCCGGATCAAGCAAATTCAGGCCAAGGTGCGGCGTCTTCTGAATTGAGTTCCTAGGTCAGCGGGAACCGACCGTGTTATTCTAGGGGCCGGTGACCGTCACCCGCCGCACGCGCCCGAAAGGGTACGACGAAGACGGTATTTCCGCTGACCGAACCCAGTTCCATTAACTTTCCATGGGCGGCCCGCAACGCGTGCACCGGATACATCGCCCAGGAGAGAACAATGGACACTCAGCAGCTACAGCTGTTGGCAGGGCATATTCGCGACCTGCTGCAGCAATCCAACAAACCGCTCGGACACAACCAATCTCTTGACTTGATCGCGGCCATCCCAGGTCTTCGTAATTGGCCTGAAGTTCGGGCTTTTCCAGACCGCGTGGCCGCCTGCAAATTGAATGAATCCTCCGCTGGTCGCCTGGCATTCAGGCTACAGAAAAAATTCGGCCTCAACCTATCCACGTCTGAGATTCTTGACGCACTCAGCGAGACAAGCCTCTACGAGCAGATGCAAGTACCCGAGGTCTGGCCCTCTGGACCTGAGCCCGGCGTGTACGTTACTACATCAGAGACCGCGATCGCCGCACTGCTGGAGCGATATGAAGACGCCACTGACGGAGCGGTCGCATATACCGAGCAAGCTGGCAAACATTGGGATGGAGGTATTGATCTAGGCGAGAGCGGATTATGGTCAAGTGGCTTGAATCGAGTCCCGAGTGGCACGTTGCTCGTCGTCGGCCCCCTCAATCTAAACCAACAGGACTGGCAGGACAGCGCTGATCGATTGGAGATGGCATGCCTTCGCGCACAAAACTCCGGCCATCGCGTAGCAGCACTCATCAGAAGTCCCACTCCCGAGAGCATCTGCGAGGACGTGCACTTCATAGTGCGCTCCGTCCAGGCTGAGGGGGACGACTGCGACTCAGCGCTGCTGGGACAGGTCACTGAAGACGGCAACCTTGAGCGCCGTGTTCCATTCATGCGCTCGCGACCCCGGCCGATCACCGCGCCGACCGTTGCAACTGTCGACGCCATTCCTCCCGCGGCAGTTCCGATTCTCCGGACCCGGCTTGCAAGACGTAAGACCGGACTACTGCTGTTTGGCTCCTCCACCATCGAGGAGCATTGGGCCGCCGACTTGGTCACGGCTTCTCTTGCTTTGACTGAAGATGCCGGACCAGCGGCGCGAATTATGCCGCGCAGTCGAAGGACACCCGAGAAGGACTGGCAAGTACCTGAACCCATCAAGCAGCTTCCGTTCCTGCCGTCTATCCAGAGTGCGTACGACCAAGGCTACCGACGCATAATTTTTCACCCGGTCTATACAAAGCACGAGCTCATCCAAGAGTATGCCGACAAGACCCTGCTCATAGCGGGAGGCTACGGGGGAGAAACCGAAGAAATATTTATCGACCTGCTCCGATTCGTTGGGTTTCACAATAGGAGCGGAGTCCTCGCACAGACGGTTGCGATACTTGGCGTCACTTCAATTGAGACTAGCAAGGGAGTAATTTCCGTAAGCGACTTGTTCGTTCCTGATGATGATGGGGAGATTCCGGCTTCGGCATTCGAGGATGCGCTCAAGTACATCGCGAATCACCGAATTTTGAGATGGCAGGATCAGTTGGGGCCACTACTCAACAGCGGCGAAGTCACGGTCGATGACATCAGAAGTGTGTTAAGGCGTGACCGAGAAATCTCCGAGTTCTTGTCGGCACACAAAGCTACGCTGACAGATGCATTGTCATAGGATGATCCACTATGGGTCCTGGGCCGCGGCGGAGCTTTATGCTTCGCCGCGGCGTTGCGTCTCTTTGGCCAGCGGACCATCTGGTATCTTTCGAGATTCTCATCGTGTGTGGTGCTGCTCCCGATCGCGCGAAGGGCGAGTACGCTGTACTATTTCCACGGCGATCCACTCCCGTTCGGTACGCAGTGGTGGCATTCGACCGACAAATTGTTGTACGTCGTTGGCCAAAGCCTGATGACCGTCCCTGGCAAGGTTCTCGGCGAGAAACCGCCAGCGGCCTTCCACTCTGTGCCGTGTTTCCACAAGCGTGCGCTTGCCGGGTTCCGCGCCAAGGCTCCCTTTGAGCAATTCGGCCGCGACGGCTTCCGCCTGGGCGCGTATGTATGTGGAATCGCCACGCAGGCTCGCGCGATAGATTCCATCCTTTTTGGCCTTTCGAGTCTCGCCACGGACGGCACGCTCGGTGGCATTAGCCTCGACGCCGAGGACTCGAAGATTCCGAGCGAACTCCGACCGCCAATGCCGAAGCGTCGCCTTCTTGATGTTCAAGCGCACGCCCTGTTCGCTGACGGCCTTCAGCACAAGATGAACGTGGGGGTGATCCTCGTCGGTATGCAACGCAAAGGCGTATCGATGCTGGCCCCAGAATTCTTCGCGCGCCAAGTTTCGAACCGCGCCCAAAACCTTGTCGGGTGGTGTGCCCGCCGGCATGGAGAACATGAGCTTGTGGACGATCTTAGGCGGTTGTCGGCCTTTGGTGGCCGCGAGCTTCGACTGCCGACGCACTTCATCGATATCCACGTCCCAATCGCTTAGGAGTGCTTTTCCGACCCTCCCCTGAAGACGGTCGCCATCATCGGTCTCGAGCTCGAGTTTTCCGTATCGGCCGATATAGTCCAAATGCCTTCCCGCGGCTCTTAGGTCATTCGCATCCTTGGGCAGCACTTTCACAACCGCTTCTGGCGCTCGCTGGACGGTCCGCCGGATCTGCTCCACCTGCGCGGGCGTCAACCTGCCGCCCGTCTCGCGAGGCCCGCCGCGACCGTAGGACACGATGTCGAACAGGGGCTCGCCATCTCGAATCCTAAAGGCCCGCTTGGACATGCCCCGTCTCCCAGCTAGTCACATTCGCGCTCAGAAGCGCCTTGGTGTTGTCCCGCAGCGCCTCGCAGACCTTGAGCATCGCCCGGAACTCCTCCCGTACCGACCCCGGCGCCTTCGCGCCTTCGTTCAACGCCTTCGCAATTTGATTGATGTTCCGGCCGATGGACGCCAGCTCCCCAATGCTGCGCTTGAGTGCCAGGAACTCCTCCTTGGGCAGCGGCGTTAAGGATCGCAAATGCGAGCGGGTTAGTACCGAGACGTAGGTCGCCGGACGCATTCCTCGCGCCTCCGCGCGTGCGTCCAGCAGCAGCCGGTCCTCGTCGCGAAATCGCACGAACACGGGTTTGCAGCCGCCTCTCCGTACGCGTGCGTCCCTGCTCAGCCGACGGACATCGTCTACCCGACCCAATTCGCGGCCGGCGTCATTCGCCGCATCGCAAGCCCGAATCTCCCGAATGACGAGGCGCTTGAGCCATGCCGCTTCCGTCAGAAAGTCTCGATCAGCGATGGCCTTCGCCTGGAGTTTGACCTCCGACGAAACTCGCGCCTTCAAGATTTCCGTGCAACTCATGGGACCCAATGTGACCCATTAGCAAGCTGCAAGCTATCCTGCCTTGCCTGGGATTTCTGGCAGAAACCTCGACATCGATTTTGGAATTTTTTGGAAGGAGCCGAAATCCGCGGACTGGGATTTCGAAAATTGCACGTTCGCGGTTGCCTACTTTATGGCGAAGGATCATGGCATCGTTCGATGACAAATTGAAGACCCACCCCCTGCCCGGCTGCCGCGTAGGACCGAGCGCCGACTCCCCTCCTTGAGAATCGGCGCTCCGGTTTGCTAGTCGATGGCGGCAAAGATTTGCGTAGATTCGGGGTGGTATAGAGCGAACTCTCTCAGCCCGTGGAAATGCCGTGCAAACACCTCCGTCCGCCGATACTCGAAGGAAAGCAGCGAACAGGCAAAGAGGCAAACGGTGATGCCCGCCGCGTCTGCCGACATCTCGCCGTCGAAGCCGTTGCTGCGGATCGTGAGGCGGTAGGTCCGCTCAGGTGGGGTCATATACATCGACCCATTGCTGAGCTCTATGTACGCCCAGATCCCTCCCTCGTACTGTTGCGAGAACTGGCGCATGAGGTCATACACGAACCCCTCGAAGGTCAGCATGTGTCGCCCGAAGTGTCGCGGCAGGACGGTCATACGGGAGCTATCGGAGACCTTGCAGGCGTAGATCGTCGGGCTTTCGGTATTCTGATCAGTGGGCAAGTTCATGGGGACGACTCCTTTCAGTATCGAGGCGGGCGAAATTGCCCTCCCCTCACCCCCTGCAAAACCTTCCCCACCCAACTCACCGAAGCTGTTAACGGCAGGGCCGGAAAAATCCGTGCCCCCGCAGGGGCGAAGCAGATGCGGCTTTGCGCATCTGGCGCGGATTTTGGAACGGGACATCAAACGGAGCCGCGCGGCAGCGGTTGCGTGTCAAGGCCCGTGCCACCGCTTTGGGTGGCGCGGGCCTTGCTCTTTGTCCCTATCCCGACTCCAAGTGCGGCACCGAGCCCAAGCCCAGCGGAGGCTCCGGAGCGCGTTGAGCGTGGTGCTGTTTAAACACCTCCGACGATGCGCTCACCATGGGTTCCTGATATGCGTCACAGTGGGGATCGGGGCAGACAGGCCTCGCAATGTCGAGCCACTGCCGGGTGACACGCACCGTGTACCCGCATCTCTCGCAACGCGCCTTTAGCAATCGCGAACCGGGCTTGGTGGGCGATGTCGCTGCGGTGAGCGGCGCATGCGGATAGGCGGGCTCCGCTGCGATCCATCCGTGGATCGTTGTCGCGAAGCCAGGCGCGGGGATGGTGGCGCGCATGGGGCCTGACAAGCCGATGGCGAGGGCGAGCTTCTTGAAGGGTGCACGATGGCCGTGTCGCACGCCGACGGCCGCGTGGCAAACCTCGTGCGAGAGAACGGCCACGGCCTGAGCCGCATCGAGCTCCGGCGAGATGAAGATTTCGCAGGTCTGATCGGCGCTGACTTCCTGGCTCCAACACTGCCCGATGCTGTGACCCTTGCCGCCTCGGCGGCCTTTGGGAAAGCCGACGCTGACGCGATATCTCGCGGGTCGTCGTCCACCGCCCGCTTCAATGCGCGGCCACAGATACTTTTCTGCCATGTGCGTGAGCCAGGCTTCGCGCGTGGTTAACGGCGCTTGCATGATGGCTCCCTCCCGGGCTGTTTAAACACCAGCGCCCTAAACTCACCGGCGGTGATGTGGATACCTCCGTTGTCGAGCGCCTGGCTGAGTTCGAGGTCAGCTTCCGCTCGGGACAGCGTGAGTTGCAACGCGTACAAGGCGCCAATCAACTGAGAACCGGATTGACTCTCGTCGGTCACGCTCGGCGTCGATCGGTTAGTGCGGACTATCGATCGCGCACGCCGCCGCCACTGCGCAAACCACTCCACGAGGTCCGCGCCGTTGATGTCCTGATTGCTATCGAAGGCTGCCGCTTCAAAGTTGACTGCTTCATGAAGGATGGATTCGAGGGACGGTTTCATGGTCGTCTCCTGATGTTTGATTGAGGAAGGGATGGGTGCAGTTCGGCGGGCGCAGGAAACTTCCCGCGCCCGCCGAGACGTGTCAGGCCACCTGACCGCGCAAGATGCTGGGCAGCCATCCCGTACCGGTCAGCCGCTTCTCCGCCTCTTGCGTCAAAGCCCCCTTCTTGAGTTGCGCGAGCGTCGCCGCCGCTTCCGGTGAAACCGCTTCCCGCACCACCGTCCAGAATGCGAGCCTTCGGTAGACTGCTGAGATAGGCGTGGGCCGTTGGTGCCCACCAAGCTCGCATGTCGAGCCCGGCGGCGCCCGCGAGAGCATCGAGCGATTGACTGCGTTCATCAGCACTCACGCCGTTCAAAGACTTCGCCACGCAATATGCGCATAGCTGCAACACTGCCTCCTGGGGTTGCTGCAAAAGCCACGCGAAAACCATCAACGGATCGTCCGGCAACGCCGAGCGCAACATCTCACCCCGTGCAGTGAGTGCAGCTTGCGCCTTGCACGCCTGCACGTCCGGCGCGTATTGATCGAGCGCAGTGGTCTCGGTCTCGATCTGCACCACGGTGTCAACCGAATAACCAGCATTGAAGAACGTCCGGAGTACCAGCCGGTGGGTCAAGGCAACCAGTGCGACGTCGGGCCGCTGCGCCAGCGTCGCCTGCAAGGCGAGCGTCCGGTGCGCCGTGAGCCGTCGCACTAGCGCCGCCGAATGAATGCGAGGTCCGCCCGAGGCAGCCCGCTCTTTGGCCTTCTCCGCGCGTGCAAACCGCGCCGTGTCCTCGGGCTTGAGAAGGTTGCGCTCGATGCGGAGCTTCCCGCTCCGATCAATGGTTACGATGGCACCGGCCACCGCAACCTGCTCGCGCGTAGGAACCTCCCGGCGCTGATTCAGAAGGTCGATGTCGGAATCCACGGCCTCGATCTGCGCTTCCAGGTCGGCCTGTCTTTCCTCGTCTTCCTCGACCGCCTCCGCCTCATCACAGAGTTTCTGCCGCTTGCCTTCCAGGATCGCAAGCGCTTCGGCTTCCTCGGCGGTGGGGGCTCGGCGGGTGGGCTGCACGTGACCGTATTCGGCAAGCCCCGCGTAGTCGAGATGCGAAATCACCTCTACCCACGTGAAGCCCTCCGCCTTCACCTTCTCAGCTTCCTGCTGCAACTTCTCGTCGGCGAGCCTCCGCAGCAGCTCCGCATCCATGACATAGCCCTCGTTACCGTGTTCGGCAAAGAGGTCGCGGCGCACTAGGCCTCCCGCTTTCTCGTAGACCTTCAGTCCCACAAATTTCACCATGGGATCGTCGACGGCGATCTCGTGCTGCGTCAGACGCTCGCGAATCAGCGACGCATAGCGTTCTTGCTTGCGGAGGCTCTTCCAGACCTCCTGCTGTTTCGCGTGATCGTCAGTGAGCGCGAGAGCCATGAGGACCGAGAGTTCAACCTTCCCGGTTCGATAGAGTTCGATGAACTCTGGAGCCACGTTCGCGAGCTTCAAGCGTTGCTTCACGATGAGCGGTGACACCGAGAACTGCGCGGCGATCTCGTCAATCGACTGCCCCGCATCGGCCAACATCTTGAAGGCGGACAGTTGATCCACGGGATGACTAGGGCGTCTCACATCATTTTCAGCCAAACTCACCGCCGTCGCGGAGCGCGTATCGTCGATGACGCAGGCTATCGGATGATCGGCGTTGATCTTCTTACGCTTGGCGCGAAGGAGCTGCGCGAGTCGCCGCCCTTCGCCCGCGATGACAAGATAACCGCCGGTGGCATTGCCCTCCGCATCACGTTCCGTTTTAACAACGAGGTTCTGGATCTGGCCGTGCGCTTCGATGCTGTTGGCAAGCGCTTCGATATCCTCTTTAGTGTGCGGTACCTTGCGGGCGTTCTCGTCGCACTTCTTGAGTTTGTCGAGGGGTATGTTTTGAACGATGAGAGACTGATTGGACCGTTTCATCGGATAACTCCTTTTAGGTTGTGAACGAGCGACAGGCCCGCTCACCCCCCTGAAGACCTTCTCCACCCAACTCACCGAAGCAGCTCAGGGCAGGACCGGAAAAATCCGTGCCCCCTTAAGGGGCGAAGCAGATGCGGCTTTGCGCATCTGGCGCGGATTTTGGAAAGGGGACATCAAACGGAGCGGCGCGGCAGCGGTGGCGTGCCAAGTCCCGTGACACGGGCTTTGCGTGGCGCGGGGGCTTGCTCTTATTTTTGAATCAACGTAATAGGGTCTGGACCCGCCAGTAACTCAATCAAGGTCAACGAGACTAGGCATGGAACGATCAGCAGCCGCGGATGATCTCGTCACGTGCCCAACCTGCCGGATACGGGATCACCTAGTGATCCGCTGGATTCCGGAGATTGATCATCGCGTTCACGAAAGAACGGATGTCGGGTGTAGCCGCTGCGAGATTTGGCGTGCCGCAACGGAAACTAGGTGAGCTTTCGCCGAATGGAATCACTGGGCCTGTGGTGAGTGGGCGAAACTCGGCCATACCGTTCCTTTTGCTGAGCTCTATCGCTTGCTCCTGAATAAAGCGCATCATGAAATGGCGGGGAGAGCGGCGGCTCATGCCGTGGAGCAATACCTGTCGAATGAGGTGGCGTCTCGTTGCTCCTGGAAAGTCGGCGATCGCTTTGAAGCGCAAGAGAGGCCCAAGGGGATCTGGTCGGTGCGCAGTGTGGAGCCAGTCTATGGAACCAACACGGGACCCTTCTGCATCCTGAAGTGTCGCATCGTTCTCACCAGCGGTATTTTGGGAGGTTCAACGCATGAGTTTTGGGACACCAAAACCAAACTGAAGCGCCGCTCTTCGTTCTGGAAGCCAATCAACTGGCGCCAAGTCGTCGTCGGCGATGCTTGCGTCCTTGCGGGTAAGCAAGGCGTCGTAGTCAAGACCGACCCGACCTCACGAACCGCAATTGTCAATGTAGACGATCAGGAGCTTGAGGTCAGGCGGCTACGCTACCTTCGTGTCCCGCTCGAGCGCATTGAACACAATGACGCCTGACCCCTTCGCGCGGACTTCCTGTCGTTCAGCAGCCGATGGGACAGAGATTGGTTAAAAAGCGGTTATCGGATCGGGTGGTAATCGCGATCCGGCTCGCGCGGGTGCGGTGTGCGCTCCTCCCGCGTCCGCGACCGTGTGGGCTCCAGCGGTTGGCCGTACTCGATGGCCTTGGCGATGTAGTCTCGCAAATGGTCCAGAAACTGGGCGCGATGCGCCTTGCTGCTGTATTGTTCTTTCGCGTGGCTCTCGCCCATCTCGAGGGTTCGGTAGGAGCCCTCCAGTCCTGAATGCTGTCTTGTGCCTTCTTCCGCACTGATGGTCGCATCTCTAAAGACCGCCGCCATGTCGCGGCGTTGATCCAAGAATTCCTTGCGTTCCACACTCCACTGATTGCGGTGAGTATCAAGCTCTCGCCCTTCGGTGAGGACCGTCACGGGTTCTTTTCCGACCGCGCGGATGCCAATCTCATCACCAATGCCGGGGTTGCTCAAAGAGCGGCTAAACGCGCGCTCCAAATCGACTCCCCAGATGTCGCGATCGCCCTTGTCGGTCTCGATGCGCACGAAGTAGGACATTGTCGCCTTCGGATTGTGTTGGTACGGCGCCGGGCCATGGTCCACTAAGCGACCGGCGATGAGCTCGGAGCTGTTCGGGAGTCTTACCTTCTCGGCTTCCGGGGCTTCGTCAGGCGAGCGCGGGCCGCTGCGCGCCGCGACGGCGCGCACCAGCCTCTCGCGCTCGAACTCCGTGGGCGCGTAGCCTTGAACCTCCAGGCCCGCGAGTCGCGCCGCAAACCAGGCCTCTTTGCGGAAGAAATCCGATCCGCCGACTTTGACACTGCCGGTCTCGCTTTCGGCCCGCGCGATCGCCACCATGCTCTGGATAACAACGGCGTTTTCCGATCGAGTGGTGAGTCGGTTGGACTCGCGACGAAAGGCTTCGGCACCACCGGGGAAGTAGAAATTGTTGCCAATCTGAATGAATCGTTCCTGGACCGAGTCCGGGACCCTCGACCGGCGGCTGGAGACGGATTCGTCTTGGGATGCGCCTTGCACGGAATTCCGATCGGGTCCTCGCGCCTTCTTGTCCCGCTTCGTTTTTCCGGACGATGCATCGGCAACCCCCGCCAGCACTTCAACGAAATTGAGCTTCGCCTCCTCCACCGCGGCCGCATCGCCCGCTTTTGGTTTGTTCTTTAAGTTCGGGTCGTCGATATGGTCATCTTTGTCTTGGGCCATGTAAGCCTCCTAGCGTTGCTTAAACGCCGAAATGAAGGACTCAACGGCCGTGTCCAGTTCTTCGGTGGTTAGTCGTTCGTCTTCCGCCTTCCTCGGCAGAACCGCCTCGTCTAGGTCGATGTTGCGCTCGTCGGCGTGTGCGGCCGGCGCGGGCGTCTGGGGGATTGCTGTCGCCATTGGCGAGCTCGATGCACTCGGCGCCGCTCTCTCAGGAGACGGCGCGCTGGGCGCACGGGCTGCCCCCGAGCGCCGGGGCGCTGCTTGGGAAGGCGGCGGAAATAGCCGCTTCTTAAAGAGCGGGTCTTCGTAGTATCGATTCTTATTCGCGAGCACGGGCCGCAAGCCCTCATAGAGCAGAATTTCTCGATCGCGGCCGAGCTCTTTAACTTCCTGCGGCAGCAGGAGCGCGCGCTTCTGCTCGTTCACACTGACGTTACCGTGTCGAGAGCCTTTCGTGGACAGGAAGTCTGGGCGCGGCTTGGAAAAACTCTTGACGCGGACGGTTGTCATCCCGAGCTCTTGGGAGATCTCATTCGCTTCCGCGAAGTCCTTCGGGGCGTAGAGCACTCGCGCGGCCAAGCTCTTCATCATTGTGTCGGCGGCATTCGCCCCGTAAACATCCCGGAGCTGCGAATAGGCCTGGATGATGAGGAGAAGTCGCACGTTATAGCCTGGGAGGTAGGAGATCGCTTGTGCCAGGATTGGAATCCGGCCGGGCGCCGTCATCTCATCGAGCAGCATCAGCACTTGATGCTTCAATTCCGGGTTGTGTTCCGGCAACTCCTCGGTCTGACAGGCAATTGCTTGCTCCTGATAGAGGTTCAGGAGCGGGCGCAGGAGGTTCAAGTCCCCCGGCTGGAAGCCCAAGTAGATCGACATGGGCCGTTTTCTCAAATCCCGCCAATCGAAATCGTTCTCGGAGGTCGCCGCATCGATCAGGGGATTCGCAAAGAGATCGAGCCGGCTCGTGAAGGTCTTGCGAATCGAGGAGGCGGTTACGGGCGCTAAGTCGATGATGTCGGAGATCGCCCGCACGCACGGGGCGGATAGCGGGTAGCGCCCGCTTTGCCGACCCGAGATCACTCGCTTCCAATGGGCGCTGAACCCTTCTGCATCGCTCGCCATGCCTTGCCGAAGCACTTCCCCCGGCGTCGGCGGCAAGGACGGTGTTTCCAGCACGTAGAGCGCCAAGCCTAAGAACATCGCTCGACCGCCGGCCGTCCAAAAGGGATCCGTTCCCGGGATTTCCGGGAAGAGGCTCGCGGCGAGCCGCTGAACTCCGCTTACGCGAAGATTCGGATGCTTTGATACGTAGCTCAAGGGATTGGAGCGGGCGGTATTGCCCTTGGGGTCCAACGGGTTCACGAGATAACAGGGCTGGCCCATGCGTCGCCTGAAACCCGCGGTGATCTGCCAGTTCTCAAGTTTGATGTCCTGACAGATGAGCGAGCCCGGCCAAGAGAGGCAATTCGGGACCACAATCGCCGTGCCTTTGTCCGAGCGCGGCGGCGCCGAGACAATCGCGCCTTGTTGTCCACCGAGGATCAGATAGCGCCGGCCGAAGCGGCCTAAGAATATGCCGTACGGCGCAAAGAGTCCGGCACGGGCGATCTCGCGGCGGCTCGCAAAGCGAGCGTTGCCGTGAAGCGAGGGCTTGCGCGGCAGCAGGGCCAGAATGACGGGAAGCGAAACCGCCAAGAGTCCGGCGGTTGAACTGACCCAGAGCTTCTCATGGATCTCTCGACGCTCACCGTAATAGTAGGCGTAGCGTGCAATGGTGAGCGGTGTCGCGACCTTGGGGTCATCGTGAATCCAATAGAGAAAGACGTACCCGGCGAGGTATTGTGCGACGACGCCCAAGCACACCACACCGATCAGTCCTTTGAGGGTACGGTGAATCCAGTCGGACTTAATGGGCGGCCGCCAGCGTGCGGTGTTTGCGTGCGGGATCAAAGTAAACTTCCGTGATGCGTCGCTCGCGGTGCTCGACACCGAATTGCACGACCACATCGATCAATAAATAGAGCAGATGCTTGATTTCCTCCCGCGCGAGCTCCTGACCGGCGCGACTTTGTTTGACCAAGAGCACCAGCTGCTCAAACGCGAGTTCGGCGCTCGCGGCGTGCAGGCTTGTGATGGAGCCGGGATGCCCCGAATTGACATTGCGCAAGTAATCGAACGCTTCCTCCCCGCGCAATTCCGCCAATAAGATCCGATCGGGCTTCATCCGAAGACAACTCTCGAGCAGCTGCTTGGGCGTCACTCTGCTAAGGCCCTGATCGTCCTTGGAGTAATAGAGGCGCACGTGATTCGGGTGGCGGTCGAGCACCAACTCTTTGGCATCCTCGATGGTAATCAGGCGCTCATGCGCTGCAATTTCCCGAATCAGGGCTTTGGTGAAGGTCGTCTTGCCGGAGCCGGTGGGACCGGAGACGACTATATTCTTGCGACTTGCCACGGCCAGACGCATGAAGGCGCGGTAGTCCCTGGCGTCTAGGAGCCTCAGGAGCTCGGTTTCATTGTCATCCGGTGCCTCAGTCGCGCGACGGGTTTTCTCAAAGATGCCGCGGCGCTCGAGCTCATCGAGCGTCCAGAGCTCATCCGCCGGCCGGCGAATGGTGATCGCGACCGTGCCCGGGGTGGTCGCTGGCGGCAAAACGATTTGAATGCGCTCCCCGCCGGGAAGCGCGGCGGAGAGGAGCGGTGATTCGGCGTCGATCCGTTGCTTGGTGGAATTCGCGACGAGTTTGGCGAGCCCCTGACACCACTCGAAGCTCGCGAAAGCGAGCGGTACGCAGCGCCAGCCGTCGCGCGTTTCCACATAGGCTTCACCCGGCCGGTTGATACAGATCTCCGTCACATCGCGATCGGTGAGAATCGGGCGCAGCGCGCGCAACGTGAGGTCCAGCGCCGAGGACTCGACCACCACCGGCGGCCTGCTGCTTGGCATAGCCGCCCCGTTAAGGACTTGAGGCGGGCCGAAGCTCATACACACTCCGAAAATCCAGATCGCGGGCCACGAACACTTGAATGCGATCGCCCTGGGGCTTCACCACCGTGGGCGGGATGTTGATCGTGCTCTTTAAGACCTCAGTGACGACATCGCCTGAGGTGGAGGGGTTATAAATCACCGTGCCGTTGCCGCTCGATTGCACCTTGGCTTGTACCGCCCCGTCGATAACCGAGATCAAGATCGCGGCGCCGAAGCGCTCCAAGAAATGGCGATTCACCTCGCCGGGCAACCCCGAGCGCCCGAGCTCATCGGTCCCCGGCGAGGCCAGCGGCACAATCACCCCGGAGGGTGTGCGGGCTTCGGTCCACAAAACGAACACGCGGCTGGAACCCTGCTGGACCTGGCCGCGGGTTTCTCCGACGAGTTTGGTACCCCGCTCCATGAGCACCACCGAGCCGTCCGCACTGAAGGCATCGGTCGCCACGACGCAGGTGGTCATGCCGGGCAAGGTGCTGTCGATCGCGGTTTCGAGCGTACAGTCGATGAAGGCCCCCTTCGGAAGCAGCAGTCGGCGCGTCAGCAACATCTGTGCGTTGACGGCTTTGGTGAGCCCGGGGCGCAGCAGATTCTCCAAGTCGCCCTTGGCCGCCGCGGGACTGCCGCCTGGAGGAACTTCAGCACTCTCCGCCGTCACGGCTTGCACATTGCCGGTGGAGAATGCGGGACCGGAGAGCTGTCGTTCGATCAAGAGCTCCCGAGGACTCTTGGGCTGCACGCCTGCGGGCCCTGGCGATGCGGCGTTTGGCAGCATGCCCGGCGACTCCGGCCACGCCGCACTCGGCGCCGGCTCCGGAGGCCTGCCAAAAATCTCCTGTAGCGGCGTGCCCGGCGCGACGGGAGCGTTCACCGGCGGATCGACACGGCCCAGGGGCCGCAGATTGATTTCGCCCTTGGCTTTCTCCTGAGCGGAGGATTGCGCCGCCTGGCGAGCGGTGGTGTGAGCACCCAGGTTATGCGCGTAGTACCACCCCACGAGGCCCACCCCGAGCGTCCCCATGAGCGAGAGGGCCAAGAAGTTGCTCAAGCGCGATTGCAGGGACGGTGGCCGTTGCACGGCACTGACGCCGCGCTCTCCCTCCACCGGCTCCACATCATCCTCCGTCGGATGCAAAGACGGATTGCCCCGCCGGAACCGATCGAAGAGGCTCACGGGCGCGCCTCCTTCAAGTCGCGCTCGATGTGCGGTGAGACGGTCCCGGTGTCGAGCCGCAGTCCTGCGCCCGCAAAGCCTTTGTTGACGATGCAGCCCGTCAAACGCCCGCGCCGTAAGATGAACTTGGGTGCCACGCGGTGGATCACCACATCGCCGCTATCCATCGAGAAGTTCAAGAGCGATTCCGAGCCGTCGTCATTGCGCACGAAGATGGCGGGGATTTCGGATCGATCGCCGAACGTCAGACGCGTATGCACGCCATCGTCGGAGACCGCCGTCGGCATAATGGACCTCTGCCCGCAGTACCAGTAGTCGACGTTGCGCGGGCGCACTTGGGCGGCCTCGGCCAACTCGCGATCGATGTTCGTATCGACCGTCTCGCCGTTGGCGTCTTTTTTGGGCGGATAATGGAAGCGCACCGCATAAATCACCTCGTCGGCCTGCCCGTCGCGGAGCTTTAGGGACACCGAGTAGTCGAATCGGTACGCGCGTCGGTCGGTGAAGACCACCAGGTTGGTCGCCACGATGGGCGCTTTGGGTTTGAGCAACACCGAGTTCCCATGCGCATCGATGGTGACGCCGCCGAGATCGCCACCCCCCGTGCCTGAGAAGGTCTCGCCGTCTTCAAAGATGAGCTCGATGGCGTAGCCGACGAACCCTTGCAGCTTGTAAACCTCATCTGCGTTGTAGGTCGTGGTGCGAATTCGGCTATCGACGGTGCCGCGGTTCGGCACCGTTTCGGCGATACTCAACGCCGCCGCCGTCGAGAGGGCGAGCCCGAGAAGCGCTCCGTTTAAACGCCGCGACACTGTCATCGTGACCCGCCTGCCGGCGGCGTCACGCTTGGCTGAACCCCAGGGGCCGCTGGCAATTCAGGCGTGGGCATCACCTCGGCTTCGGCGCGGTAATCTACAATCTTGAAACCGAGTGGGTTCCAGCGCCGCACACGCGGGTCCTTGGGCGGATCGCCATAGACATACTGGACGGTCGCGATCCAATGCGACATCTCATCGCTCCCCGTACCGCCAACACGCCGAGTCTGGGTGTAGCGAACCTGCGCCAGATCCTCCCCTCCGTTGCCGCGTTGAAAGAAGGTGATCGCGCTCACCTGGGCCCGGATGTTCGAGCCGTCCTTATAGAGATTCAAAGGCGAGAGCGGGTTACTCCGGTCCCACATCGAAACCCACGCATTGTTGCGAGCGGAGCCGTGAAAGCTCGCGCATTCCTCGTAGTCGCTCTCGGCCGTGGAGAAGTTGAAACGTTCGCAGACCGTGACATAGTGGTCGAGAAAATAGCGCGTGACCGTTTCCGACATCTGCGCGTTGCCGGCAAGCAGGGGCACCACATCGACAATGCCCGTGCTGTTGTCGACGCGAATCACGAAGGGCTCGACGCGCTTCAAGGGCATGAGCAGCATCAGCGTCATGATCGCGATCGCCGTCAGCGCGCAAGCGCCGATTGCAATCCGCCAAGCGATGCGGACACTGCGTTCATTCATCGCCGCGCGATCCTGATCCCACGAAGCGGCTTCTTGAAAATAACGCTCAAGTGCCGCGTCATTTTTCATGGCGTCCCTTCTCATCGGCTCGAACGGGCTCTTTTGAAGGCGCCGCGGCCGCCGGCGCCGGTCGATTGATGGGCTTCAAAGGTCCATCGCAATCGACTTTTTTTGCCTGCGTGCTACACCCGGCCAAGAGGAGCAGCACGGCCGCGGTACTCACCGTCAACGCAGCAGTTTGTTTCATAGGCATGTGCACCGTCCTGTTACCGGTATTGCAGAGTGTTAGGCCGCGGCCGCTTCTCGCGGGGCATGCGAAGGCCAATCAATCGCTGGCCAGCCTTGCGCGAGAGCGTGTCCCAGTGACTTCGGTCCCGATCGATGAGGGCGCCGCGCGAGAAATCCTTGACGCGCCGACCCGCACCCCCGGTGAGGCCCAACCCGGCGCGCAATACCGAACCGATGGCGCCGAAACCTGAGAGCGCAATGCCACTCGCGAGTCCTTGAGCCATCGACGGCACCTGTTTCATGATGAGAAAGGTCAACGCGGCGGCCACGCACACTTTAAGGGCGTCGGCGATCGTGATATTGCCGCCATTCGCAGCCGCCGCCTGGGCCGCGACCGTCACGACGTGAAGCATTAGCGCGGCGACCAGCACGGTGAGGATGGTGAGGAAAGCGTAATTGGAGAGCTGCGCGATCCACGCCTCGAAAAATCGCTTCGTGGACTCGAAAAAGAGCAACGCCATGAAGATCGGCCCCATGGCGATTAACACCGAGAGCGCAATCTTGGAGAGCGCCAGGAGAAACATGGTGTAGACGGCGATGAGTCCGATGACGATGTACACCGCAACGGCCGCGAAGTAAAAAATGATATCCCGGCCGAAAATCTCCCCTTTCTGCATCAAGAGCGAGGCGGCATCGTCGCCGTCAAACATGATCTGATCGGCCACACCGACGGGGTCAAAGGCCGGGCCCGGATTGCGTGCGGCGATGATGCCGCCGGCCAACGAGGTCGGCGCATTGAAGAAGGTGTCAACGATCACATCGTTATAGAGCCAAAGGTTAAGCGATAGCCCCAAAATCAACGCCAAGGTCAGGAGTCGCTTGACCCCTTCGGTGAAGGGCTCCTCGATCTTGCCGATCAGCTGCAGGTATCCCCAGATGACGACATAGAAGATGCCAAGCGTGACAATCGCGGGTTCTAAGATGCGCGCGATGGCGGCGGTGTTACCCGCGATATACTGCGCGAGGACCCCATTGAGCCAGGTATTGAATTCGGCGAAGAATCCCATGGGTTACTGCGGCTTCTTCGCGTCGAGCCCGAGGGGCTTTGAGTCACGCAGCCACTCAATACTCTCCAACCGCTCGGCCTCGCGCGCATTGATGCAATCAGGGGACTTGCCAAGGCTCCCGGGGTCGTTGGCGCACCGTTTGTAGGTCTCCTGCCGCAAGAACTTGTCCGCGCGGTATTCCTCGACCGTGTGGCGGGCCGCCTCGGGCTGGCGCGAGCAGGCGACGAGACCCAAGAGAATCAGCGCGGTCAGGCAATGGATCTTCACGGCTTCCACCGGTTCAATTGAGACCAATGGGTGGGAGAGTCCGCAGGCTCCCAAGATTCGAAATGGCAAGCTCCTGAGCGCGCTGCTGCCGGGCGCGCTCGTCCGCCTGTAGGGCCTGATTGAGCGTCTGAATCTTCGTCTGCTCGTTCTGAAGCATGGCCTGCTCCGCCGCGATGCGCGCCTGCAAATCGAGCGCGCCCTTCTGGTCGGTGGCCGAGGGAATGGCGTTGATGAGCTGTTGCAGTGAAGCGAACCGCTGGCTGCTTGCCTGCAGCGATTGTTGACTGGTCGCTTGCATCAGTGCCGCCGAATTGCGCGAACTCTGTAACTGCGCTTGCTCTTGGGGCGAGAATCGTGACAGTTGAGCGGGGGTCAGGATGGCATTGGCGGAGAGAGAGGAATTCAGTTGCGCGGCAAGCACCCCATAGCTACCTGAGAGGCCGTTGAGTGCGGCCAGGAGCCCTTGCCAATCCGGAGGTAGGTAGTTACGTGCCTGCGGCGTCACGGGTAGCAGGTTCTGCATGCCGCGGTTACCCGTCATGGCGTTGTAGGTACTTTGAAGCTGGCTAATCTGTGAGGACATCGCCTGGATCTGCTGCTTCCAGTAGCTGACCTCCTGGATGAGCTGCGTGATGGCGCCCACATCGATCACCGCCCACTGCGCCAGAGACGGCGGAGCGATGGCGAGCCCCAACATGCATATCAGCACGGGCAAGACTCTTTTCGAATGAAACATCGCTGCACTCCTTATCGTGCGGGTGAGGATTGAAAGACCGGCAACCATTGCGCCGGGTCCGTGCCGGTCTCCGATATGATTCGGTGCATCTCTTCGACCGTGCTCGCGCGCCCCGAGATCACCTTGAGCTCTGCATCGAAGCCTTTGAGGTTCAACTGGCACACAACCGAGTAATGGCCTTGCTTGATCAGGAATTGCCGCGAGCCCGGTTCGAGCTGCTCCTTGATGAGCCTGAATTCCCGCTCCGAGAGTCCGAAGCCCTCAACGTATTCCGCGGCGTTCGCATCGGGATTGGGAAAGAGAATCTTGGTTGGCGTCTGCTCGATGATCGTGCGGCTGATGGGACTGTCTAGCACATCGCTCGCGCTCTGGGTCGCCACGCACATGACGCCGTTCAACTTACGCCAGGTCTTGGGTCCGTCCTTGGCGAAGTTCTCAAAGGCCGGATCGCCCAGCAAGCGCCAGAACTCGTCCATCCAGCACACGAGCTTGCGGCCGTCCAGCAGATTGCGGATAACGTGGAACAGGTAGAGTGTGACCGGGGACCGCGTGAGCGCGTTGTCCAAGAAATCCGTGACATCGACGCCGAAGAGCGTTGCTTGGGAGAGCTCGTCGACCAGTGAGTCCTCGGCATTGTCGAACACCCAGGCGTAGTGGCCTTGGGTGCTTTCGCACCAGCGGGCAAGTCGCGCCTGAATACCCTCGGCGCGCGTCGCATCCGTAAACTCGATCAGGCGCGATAGTCGACGGGCCGGAGCGTCCAGCGCGAGAGTGCCCATGAGCGCATGGTCGAGATCGGCCTCTTCACGGATGGTGAGGGGTGCCGCGCCCCGAACCAACGCACGCAGCCAGACTTTCAGAAACTCGACGTTCGCGGCCGTGCGTGGCAGCCGCAGCGGGTTAAATCCCGTGGGCACGCCATTTTTCAGTGGCAAGTACGCGCCGCTCAGCGCGCGCACCAGAATTTCAAGCCCGCAGTCCTTGTCGAAAATGACTTGGCTGACCCCCTGGCGGGCGAGCATGGCCACGAGAAAACCGATGAGCACGGACTTTCCTGAGCCCGTGGGGCCGCAAATAAACGTATGCCCGGTATCCTTGCGACTGCCGCCATCCGGATCGCGCGGATCACTGGCATGGAGCGAGAAGTAGTACGGCGAGCGGGCGCTTGTGATGAGGAGCGCGAGTGCCTCGCCCCAATGATTGCCGGTCGCGCGGCCACACGGGAAGTTGTGAAACGCGGACTTCGCGCAGAAGTTACGGGACGTGATCGGTGCCTTTCTCGGCCGAAATGAAAAAGCCCCCGGGAGCTGTGCCCAAAAGGCCGCCTCCAGGGCGAGATCCTCCCGTGCGGTGGTCATTCCGGTATCGGCGAGCATCGCGCGCGCGAGCGCCGTATCGTCGTTGAGCGCCTTCACCCGATCCTCATCGGTTGCTACCGATTTCTCGTCCTGCGCGCCGGTCAGCACCTGCAGCGTGAAGTGATGATCGCCCATCACGAACTCATTCGAAGTGAGCTCATCGAGCGCATCCTTCAGCTGCTGGGCCTGGCTTAAGGAAAAGTCACCGGCGTTCGACATCTGGTTGTATTGGCGCTGGAGCAACCCCTGGCCGGCGGCTTTGGTCAGGAAGGCGAATGACTGCGTGAGGACGAACTCAAACGGCGCGGAGAGCAGCGCGTTGTACATACCCACCGTGGTCGGCGTCGCATATTCCTTGATTCCCAACATCGAGCCGAATCGCGTGTGGGTCGGCAGGCGGTATTCGATAGTCTCGCTGCCGAAGATGAGGCGAGTCGTGTTGAGTGCTTCATTCAATGGCGCCGTGGGCAACGGTACGGGCGCTGGGTCGGCATTCAACAGGAGACTGAAGAATCCGAGTACGCCCGAGTACTGCCGTCGCTTTTGCGCATAAACTCCCAGTCGCTCGGGCTCGTAGCGTGCGAGCGAAGACTCAATGGTTTGCGCCAGCTTCTCACAGGCATCGAGCGCATCGGCGAGCTCGCGCGTATAACCCTGACTCGTGGACTTGCTGATGAGGCGAGACAGGAAACTCGGCGCCGCTCCCGCAATCGGCCGGTACACGATCGACAAGTACAGCTCATTCGCCATCAGGGTTTCGGCGGATAGTCGCTCGCGATACTTGGCACCCAGCCTGCCGGCGAACCCCTCGTTCCCCTGCCCCTCCCCGCCCATTTCGTTAGCGAGAGGCGAATTCACGTACTCACGGCGGCGGACGGTGTGAACCCAAAGCGCGGTATTGGCCGTGGCGATATTGCGCCAAAGGACGTTTAAACGTTCGTGCCAATTATTGAGTACCTCATCATCGGCGCTCTCGAAGCTCGCGCCGGCGAGCTTGAACACTTGCACATAGTCGCCGGATTCTGTTCGGACGATATGCCGTGAGACATGCGCCCGGTAGGGAATCCGGATTGCCGACGGCAGCTCGCGGCGGAGGGCGGTTGCGCGCTTCATGCCACTCGCACCGTGACCGCGGCCTTGCGTCTGCCGCCAAGCGTTGGCAGGTCGGATATGAGCGGACTGTAGCTCGCGCCCTTCCAGAAGCGGATCGTGCAGAAGTACGCCACCAACCGGGTCTTGACCCAGACCAGCACCAGGTCGAAATACCGGGCATCCCGAGCACAGAGCAACATGCAGACCCCGTGAATCGGCAGCGCGATCAGCAGTACCAGCAGGTTCTTGGTCAGGATGAACACTTCCATCGTGAAGACGGCGTTAAAGACAAGTGCCATGTAGGTCACTCCGAAGCGCATCGCCGGGCGCGTGACCCCGAGGAAGACTGGATCGGCGGTGACCCCGGCGTTGCGTTCGCTCATGGCGCGCTACACGCCGAACAGCGTCCTGATCCAACTGACGATGGTCGGCGCGCCGAAGATCGCGGCTATCCCGACCAGCGCACCGATCACCCACCCCCAGGACACCTTGCCGACGGCCGCCGCGATCGCGAGCCCAATGATGACAAGGGCGGCAATGGGGGTACCGATGGTCTGGGCGAAGGTCACCAGCGAGTTCGCCCCGGTCTGGAAGGGCGAGGCTTGGGCGAAAACCGCCTGTGGTATCAGAAGCGCCGCGGTCAGGGCCGCAGGTCGGGCGAGTCTGCCGCCGAAGCGGACGTGAGCGACCTGATTCACCTTCCGATCCCTCTCGAATTGAAAAGGTTATGGGAACCGAAAAGCTCAACTCATGGAATGTGGGGTTTCCGGGGAGTTATGGGGGAAACATCGCCCGAGCCTACGCCGAGGGATGGGCCCGCGGTGTCACCACTCATTGCACGAACTACCAGACGGTCGGCAATCCATCGCCCGCCGGCCGTGTGCGCCGATGAACGACGTGCAATGGATAGAACTCGAAATAATTGTGCTCATCGAACCAGGAGCAGACAAAATCGTAGAGTCGCAGGCCCGTCCGCCGGGAAAGCGCCAGCGCATAGACCATCAGTTGCGGTATAGGCTTTTCTGATTTGGCGTTCGGCTTGTAGTCCACGATGTGGATAGAGCCGTTTCTGATCTGAAGGAAATCAATGTGGCCCGTCAGCGTTCCTTCCGCCTCAATCGGGATATCAAAACCAGAAGCCCTCTTGAAATAGGCGAGATCCTCTGGCGATAAATAGACGGGGACTTCCACAGCGATCGTGACCGATTCCGCAAGCCATGAGGATCACTCACGACTCGAATGCGCGGCGGCAATAGATAGAAGTCCACAAGCATCAGCGACTCATAGCGTAAGACGCACGAGCCGGACATTTCCGCACGCGAAAAATGAACCCCACGACTAGAGGTCGAATCGTAGGGTTCGGTCCGCAAGCAGAGCTACTGCGTTTGGAGGCGGCCCGCACTATCGGTGAACGCGAAAGAACGCGTGCTTCGAATCAGCCAATCGCCAGAGACTCGGTGCGCCCGTTGCGCAATTCTAGATCTGCGAGTTGCGAGAGGCCTCCGGCATCGCTAATTATTTTTTACACAAAGGGACGAATGCTCCAGATTCTCAATTGCTTGCATCCTACACAATCTTTCCCAGCGCGCGTATTGGTCGACCTTGGCTGAATCGGGATCTTCTCGACCATTCAGCCAGAAGTCGAACCAATCGACCACTGCACTTTGAGCGGCGAATTTCTGGGTGGGTTTTGCCAACGAATGCCGGCCATCTGGAAAATCCATCAGCTCAACCGGCCTATTTTGGCGGCGAAGCAGCGCGAACACATCGAGCCAACCGAAAAAATTGTCATATCTTTGAATCAGTAGGGGGGCTGTTACCCTGTCTAGGTGGAATGTGGGGTCCCGGTTTGCCCATAAATTCGCATTCGTGTCACCCCACAAGGAAGCTCCGATGAGGTTTTCCGAGTCGTTCATCCCGGGGAAAGGATACCCGTACTTCAATATTGAGAAATAGGTCGAAACTTCGTTTCCATCCGCTACTGAGGCCGCAGCGAAAAGATCACTATCGAAGACCATGGCTTGTTCAACATACAGTCCCGTTCGACTCCACCCGTGTATTCCTATTTTTTTCCGATCAACGATTCCTTTGTCCACGAGGAACTGAATCGCTGTCTTGTATACATCTACCGCCCGAACTAATTCTTCACGGCCGAACTCGGCTCCGGTCTCATTTGTGTCGCCGACTTGGAGAACGGCCAGTCCCCTAGAGGCGAGAGCGCGTGCGGCAAAACCGCTTGCGCTGCCCATTGGACCGTCCGCAATCCATTCTCGTGGATTAAAACCATGCGTTTGAATTACCAAACCATATTTTGCGCCAATCGAGTAATCTTGAGGGAGCAAGAGACCGCCGTGATATGTATGACCTGCGCTATTCTTCCACTCGATTGGACGGATTGTTCCCAGCGCAAGAGTGTCGAGCTGCGGATTCAGCTTCGTGATATCGCGATTGAGCGAACTATTTGGAGAAGCAACAGCGAGCTCTGGAGGAGTATTGAGTGATTGGCGAACAATCACTTCAATCTGGTTCTTGTCCTCGCGACGTGCCGAAGACCACTTCCCGTTTCGCCGCTGCCAGGTCTCCTCGCCAAATTGAAATTGGAGATGAACCAACTCATCCGGATCATACTGGAATCCGGTCAGTAGTCCCGCAGGCCGAGCCCCCGACCTTTCAGTTAAGGGAATATCTTCAATTCTAGTTACCTTTCCAGTCGCAAGATCCACTTCGACTACGGATGGGCTTACGGTCATAGACGATGGATCGCGATCCAAAGGCGCGCGCTTGGGAGCGAAGGTATTTGCCAGTACTGCATACCGCTCGCTTTGGGACCACGCTGCGTAGACATTCAGACCGCCAATGCCGAGCGCCGCGGGTGCATCGACGAGCGGCTTCACCGAACCAGTGGCTCCATCGACGACGACAAACTGAAACGGCGACCAAGGACTTTGGCCAAGGTAATTCGATGCATCTGCTAGTCGATCGCCAGCACTATCGGCGGTGCCTGTCACCATGTAATCCGCCCATAACGGAGGAACGTCGCTTATGTGGCGAAGCGCGATAGCGGAGCGGCCGCTTGGAGAAATCCAGACTCCCACGGATGACTCGTCGACCATTTCCAGACCCAAATCGACTTCCTTTGTCGGTTGCTGGTGATCGATGCTGGGGAAAAAAAGACTAAGATGCGTGAAATCCTGTTCGCAGCCGCCTCTAGTTATCCTTTCCGCTCGCTCTGTACCTATCAATCGCCATATTAGCTTCGAATCCGAACAACTGACGCCAGTCTCCGCGAGGTAGACGTCGGAACCGTCTGCGTTCAGATCATATGCCCAAATGCGCGAAGGATGGTTGGACACCTTAGTGAGATGACTGGACCGAAGATTCACAGAATATATCTGTGCTGGCGTGTCTCCCTCTCCGAGAAAAGCCACGTCGAAATTTGACAGCCATTTGGGCCGGCTAATTCCTGGATAGTTCGACTTCGAGCAAAACTCTGCCAGCTTGATTTGACGCGGGAGAAGTCCGTTGAGCGGATGCGCAATTTCTTTTGCGTCGGTTAGAACCAAAGCGTAGTTTTCGCAGCCCCGTCTCAGATCCCCCTTTCGAACGACATACACAAAGTTCAGTCTGTTGGGGGACCAAAAAACCACTGGGCTCGAGTAATTGGCTGCGCTCAGCGTTGGGCTGGGCTCCGCAATCTCTGTCAATTGAATCGAGTCCGATACAGTATAGGGTCGACTGACGGCCTCACCTACGCCGTCGCCCTGAGGGGCTTCCGCTTGAATGGAACCCCCAACCACGCACCAGGCGCATCCCGCGATTGCTGCCGCGCGGCCTCTGCAATGAAATATTCGCAAGGCAGGAAGATTAGACATGGCTTGCCTCGTTGTTAGTAAATGCCATGAACCGGCGAATCCGTCTTGGCCTGCAACAGCCTCATGCCCCCCTTGCCTTACATGTCGAGTTCACCGGCTGTCGCACCCGCGATCAAGCGAGCGGCATGGCCCTCACCAGCGTTGAGTCACCCCAACACCGATAAATCTCCCAAGCGCAGAGGCATTAGTCGAGTCGAAGTTGATACCCGGCAAGCCAGACTGCGCGGCATTAACGAAAGGTGGGCGACGATCCGTGAGATTCTGTAGCGTCAATGAAAGACGGGTTCCCCGTCCATTAGATTGGACATTGAATGCGCAGCCGAGATGAAAATCTACGGTTGTCCACGACGCAATTTCCTGAATCGGCGTTTGGTCCGGATCCTGAGACGATCCGACATAATTCATAAATGCGGCAGCATTCCACCCAAATTTCTCCCACATGACTCCAACTCGACTTCTGACCCGCGGCGGATTAAACACCGTGCCGCTAAGTTGCTGTACAGGAGTTAACTCAGTGTAGCGCTGACGCATATTCAGGTATGCAATGTTGGCTGAGTACTCAAAGCCACCGAAAGTGGTCTCTTGATGGTATTTCGCAATAAAGTCCGCTCCGGACGCAGTCTGACGACTAAAGTTCTGATTTCGATCATCTACAATTGCTCCAATCGATGCCGGATTGAAGCCTGGACCCACTTCGTTGTAGACCTGGGATTCGGCAAGTATCGCCGCCACTGCACTTTCACTAGGGTTTCGCGTTATGAACGGCTGCGCGTATGGATCGCTAAGAGGTGTCGCGGTATTAGAAGTTGTGATGGCTATTCTGTCTCGGTAATTAATTTGATACCCAGCAAGTTGGAGATCTAATCCGGGCAGCACCGTTGGCCGAAGGTCGAGATCCAATGTATAGATAGACGACCTCTCAGGTCGAATATTTCGATTGCCGCCGTACCTCAACAGCATTATTGAGCTTCCAGTGGGAGAAAGCGGATCTTGAGTGGACTGTACTATTGCCAGCGGAACACTGTGTTCAAGTTGCAAGTCAGGAGCGTGGAAAGATGTCCCCCAAGACGCTCGAACGCGTAATGAATCTGTTGGGATATAGAGTACGGATACTTTGGGATTTGACGTATCACCAAAGTCACTGTAGCGCTCGTATCGTCCTGCCACGCTCGCGGTCAGGGCGTGCAGGCCAATGCGATTCGATGAATTCGCCACCAACGGTATAAGCAACTCCCCGAAGGCGTAGCTGATGGTCCGATTTCCAATCTCTGGACTCGTCGACCCAAAAAGCGCCCTAGATTCCGTATCTTCTTGCCTGTATCCGGCGCCAAGCGCGAGACGAACAGGACCTGACGGGAGTGTAATCGCGGTGCCATCTGCATCGATCTCAATCGAGCGCAGTCGGTTCTGCCAACTCGTTCCACCCGATTCGAACGGCCCTCCATTCAATAAGGTTATCTGAGGTGCCGACGCAGTAACTCCCGAGAGATCGGCTGAGACCACACCTCGCCAGGAGTCACTTATGCGAAAATGGGTGCCTGCGGCGACCCCATACTGTTCGGACTTTGAGTCTGTCGTTGCGAAAAGACCTGGCAAAAATGGGGATTGATTGGATGCTGAATCCGAATAGCGTTTTGTGTACAGACCCTCTGCAAAAAGATCGCCGCTGTCTGATATCGATTGATTGCCACTAAAAAACACAGAGTTTCTTTTTGTCTCCGGTAACAGTGTCGTTCCAGTTATGACCGGTGATATAAAGTCGCGTTGCTCCGTGTCAACTGCGTTCTGATGAACGTATTCGTAGGAGACCAGCGCGTTGCCGCTCTCCCAATGGGTACCGGCGAGGCTTTCATATCGCTGCAAAAAGCCGCCGCCGTCGCTGGAGTCACCCCAGGCGCCACCGATTTCAACGCCATCAAAATTCTTCCGTAAGATGAAATTGACAACACCTGCTACCGCGTCTGAGCCATAGATTGCGGAGGCTCCGTCTGTCATGACTTCGACTCGCTCTATCGCAGCGAGCGGGATTAGAGAAATATCTACCGCGCTGCCGCTCTCGGAGGACGCAAGACGTTGCCCGTTGATCAAAGTTAATGTGGATTCACTTCCAAGCCCACGTAGGTTTACGGTTGCCACACCTGTTGGCGAAGGCAAGTTTTGAGCGCCGCCGGCTCCTACGGTGGTTGCATTTAGGCCACCTGTAAAGTTCTGTGGTAGAGCGCGTAGCACATCATTCGTAGTCTGATGTCCGGATCGCTCGATTTCGGAACTATCAATGGTAATTATCCTTGAGGTCTGGACTTCTCCACGGATGTGGGTACCCGTAACGACGATTTCATCCAGCCCCTCCGTCTTCTTGTCTCTCGTCCGCGCGTCCTTGTCTACTGGAACATCACTCGTAGTTTTTCCTTGATCCACCTGAGCCACGCGAAAGTCCTGGGAAGATTGCTTCCCGGCCTCCTTATTCGACTTTGGCTGCTCTGCGCTCGTCAATTCCGAACTCGCCACGCCAGTCGCCGGGCGCGTCGGCTGCGCAATCAACATGGCACCGGTGGAATCAGTGCTGACTTCAAGGCCCGTGCCTTCGAGGAGCTTTTGCACCGCGGCCGCGACGGATAGCGCGCCGTGAGCGCCGTGGGTCTTTAAGCCCTTGACCTGTTCGGGTCGGTAGACCAAGTCGGCGCCCGATTGCTTGGATAGTGCATCTAAGGCGGCCTTTAGGTCACCCGCGGGAATATCGACTTTGAGTGATGAGTCAGCGAGTGCAGTGCCGAAGCCACACAGCCAAAGCACCAGACATACACTGAAGCGCAGGGTTTTCGAACTCATTGGCATCCCCATCTTTATATTGTGATGCCCATTCAAGACGAACAATGCGCCGTGTCCCGGAACTCGCGACTTCAAAAACCCTCAAGGCCGGGTCAGGACAATCTCATCGAGACCTATCTCAGCGCGCAAGGGATAGCCGCGCTCCAAGAGGCGCGCAAAGGCGTCGGCGTTTGTGGAGCGAAAGGTGCCGGCAATGCGTAGGTCGCCGATGGCGGAATCCGCGATGCGAATCTTATGCGTGTTATATCGGTTAAACTCCGCCGCGGCCTCGGTAAGCGTCGCGTCGTGGAACACCAGCAGGCCGCGGCGCCAGCTCAAAAGTTCTTCCGTTTGCGCGACGGGATGGGTTTGCACCAAAGTGCCGGAGTCGCTCGCCTGGGCGACAGCGCCCGCACTCAAGAGCTGTGGTGCGGCATTTGGCGCTTGCGCGTCCGATTCTACGCGCACTTGGCCTTCTGTGACGATGACTTGCGCATCGGCCGATTCGCGACGCACCGAAAATTGCGTGCCCACCGCGATAATCCGTTCATTGCCAACGTGTACGACGAAGGGGCGGGTCTTGTCGTGCGCGACTTCGAAGAAAGCCTCGCCGCGCTCCAGGTCCACTTGTCGTAGCGCCGCGTTCTGCGTCACGCGGATACGAGTGTCGGTATTTAAGGTGATATGCGAGCCGTCCGCTAAGGGGACAACGGCGACTTTACCGATGGCGGTCGCGTAACGGCCCGCATTTTGCTTGGCTGTGCCCCAGAGAGCGAGGGCGACAACAACGATTGCCGCACTAGCGGCAATCGTGCGAAGCGGCCATCGCCGAGAAACAGTTCTCTCACGCTCATGCGATCGCACCTTGAAAAAGGCAGACAGCGACCAACGTCCCGGCGGCGGCACGGTGATCGAATGCACGCCGGCCCCCAAGGCCTTCAGGCGTAAGGTAGCCTCCCAGGTATCCTCAGCGCGCAAGAATTCGACGCGATGAATGATTGAGGCATTCAGCCACGTCTCAAATGCTTCCTTGTCCGCAAGGGATAAGTCGCCGGCATCGCGGCGGGCGAGCCAGTCTGCGGCCGCTCGTTCAATCGGGTTGTTGGGTTCCATGGCTCTTCTCGAAACCTAAGTCCTCGGCGTCCATCAAAGCGCCAGCACCGCTCTCGCTGCGTAGATCGGCGTTTAGCAAGCGTACGGCGCGCGAGATGTGTTTCTCCACCGCCGATTCGGTTATGGCTAAGTGCACTGCGACTTCGCGTTGCGAAAATTCCTGCACCCGGCGCAACCAAATCACTTCTCGGCATTTGGCCGGCAGTCGATCGAACGCGTTTGCCAGGCGCTTAAACTCCTGGCGCGCGATGCTGCGCCGTTCCGGCGTCAGCTCATCAATCAAGACGTTTAATTCCTCGATATCCCCCACCGCTTCGATCGACACCACGCGTTCACGCCGCAGTCGATCGGTCATAAGATTGCGGGCGGTGGCGAAGAGAAAAGCGTTTGGGTTTGAGGGGCGACTCAATCGGGCCGATTCGAACACGCGCGCGTAAGTCTCTTGACGTAGGTCCGTGATATCGTCGCGGCGGGGCCAGACCCTGTATAGATAACGGAGCAGCGCACCCTCATGCGGAAGGATTTCGCGTTTGAACCAAAGGTCCAGGGAGGGCTCCATGGGCGCCACGTTAGCCCTAAAGTGACGGCGACAAAAGCCCTGGCGGGGATTTTACACACCGACGACTAAAATGTTGCCACACCGGTTGAGGCAAATTGCGGATCGTTCGTCTTAGTGCATCGCCACCGCTACAACGATGTGCTCCGCGATTTCGGCCATTTGGAAGTCGAAATTTCAGCCTGTAGAGTTTCAGTGCAGCGCGCGGTCTTCAGTTTGGCATTCCGCGCGTCCGACTGAAAGGCCCGAGCGATTCGACGAAAGCGGATTGGTCCGGCAACTCACCAGGACAAGGATACAGAACTCGATTTCGCACAATCTTTACTTTTCTCGGAGAAGGGCAATTCTTAGTCAATTCCTGGGAGCAAGTCCGTGCCATGTAGATAATCCGTCAACGCGAGCGGCAGCGTCGTCCGATCCGACAACCAGCGAAGGATGTCCCTCGCCCCAGCAATTTGACTTTTCGTAAACACCGAATCGGGCACTTCGTCTGAGAGCGCCTGATCTAGAAAAGCAGGTCCTGAATCCGGCCCGAAGATTTCTATGTGAACAACCGTCATGGCGTTGAGCCCGTTTGACTCGCTCTCAATATGACCTTCCTGGATCAACGCATAGACAAAGCCGAACACGTAGCCTCGGGCATAGGGGTTGCGGAGGCGCGGGGCGTTGGGTCGACTAGGGATGGCGTCCCCGATATGAATAATTTCTTTGAGCAGCTGCGCCGCCAGATCGGCCAGTTCGTCCTCAGTCACCTTTGCCCTTCGACTTTGACGCGGAATAGATGGAAGCCCTGGGCGCTGATCCGCTGTTGCGCTTCAGCGGCGTTGAAGCCAATCGCTGACTCGTTGAGTTCGGCGCGATGCACCCACCTGCCGCCCAGGCAAGCTAACCTGGGAAGCTTGGCTCCGATCGGATCATCCGTGACGCCGTATTGGGACTGGTCGGTCGAGCAATTGAAAATATAAAAGTTCATACCGTTCCTTGTAGGTACGAGCAAATCCTTTTACGCCTGGGCATTTTATCCCCATCGACGGATCGGACAATAGTCGATTTCCTCCAAAGAAGCGGCGGCGGTTAGCCGCGGCCGGCGGTCCATTCGGTGGGGTGTTGCGGGTCGGCGCGCCACCAGCTGGCATGGTGCGTGTCGGAAGGCATCCAGTATTCAATCATCACGACGTGTGAGTAGGTGCGGCGGGATTGTTCGGCGTCGTAGCGGCCGGTTGCACTCACCACGCCTCTTTCGGTAACCCAGGCGATCCAAATTGGACTTTCCTCGAGCCCCGCAAGACGCTCTCGATGGGAGGCGGGGAGTTTCTCCAGTTGCTCGATGCGTTGGCGCAGTTCGAGGCCCAATGCGCCAGCTAAGAAGGAACTTAAGAGGTCTTCGATTAGCTTTCGCGATATAACCTCTCCTTGGCTCATTCCCTTTATTTTATTTTGAATGCTGCTCTCAATGAAAGGACCCGCGATAAGGGCTCCTTCTTATCGCGGGTCCGACTGCAGTCGGCAAGATGCTTTCTATCCGCCAACACCAGCGCTGTCATGCCATACGCCATGGGGGTCGCTCACGGCTCTAAAGCACGGCGGCAATAGATAGAAGTCCACAAGCATCAGCGACTCATAGATTAAGACGCACGAGTCCGATATTTCCGCACGCGAAAAATGAACCCTACGACTAGAGGTCGAATCGTAGGGTTCGGTCCCGCAAGCTTAAGTTACTGCGCTTCAAAGCCGCCCGCACTATCGATGTGCGAACGCGTTGGGAACCGCAGGGAGCACACTCCCGTGCGGCTGGCCTTTAAGTTGTAGTTGCAGTAACTGTACGATCCGATAACTTAAGACGCGCGAGACGCCATTATCCGCAGCCTGAATTCAAGGTATTGCTAAATTTTCTTTCGTCCGAATGCCGGCATTACCAGGGAGATACACCTAACATAATCATCATTAGAGAAAGCAACAAGGGAAACATTGCTGTTATAGCCATTTCGTGAGGCTATTCAGTTATAAAGCCAGGAAATCTACGAATCAGTGAAAGCTTCGATTTATCGATTTTATACCCCAGACATTTTGATGATTCCATTGTAGGATTTCCCACAGATTTATTTGCTATGCAGCCAAAAAACCGGAAGCCACCTCGTGAGCGGGCGATTTCCTGCATTTCATCAAGCGTCAATCGTGTGGGCATGCCCTCTCGTTAGTTCTTCGCGCTATTTCGCCTCTGCGATACGGACTTCATCCGCTTTTCGCAGCAGGTGTTCTCGCAATACGGACGGGTCCAGCCCATTGATGGTCCGCGACACCACCTCGCGTGCGAGCTGTACCGCCGGCGGGAAGAACGGACTGCCATTGAATGGGTTGTCGTGCTGCTGCAAAGAGTCGATCAGACAGGAGAGCAGCGACTCCACTTTGCCTAAGTTTTCGCGTTCGGCGGCAATGGCTTCGCGCAGGCGCTTAGGCACCGGCAAACCGTATTCATGTCTCTCCTTCCTTTCATCGTCAGGTGCATCAAGTGCACGAGCGCTAGTAGGCCGCTGCTTGGGCGGTGATTTTAAGGGTTTGGATTTTCGTGATCTTGCCATTCGGCGATCCTTTACAGCAGTGTCGAGACAGCTCTCGATGAGGTTACCCTACAAGAGATAATTGTGGCAGACGACTAAGATATTCTTAGTATCGCGAATTCGGGAACTGTGCTAATGCGCGGCACCCATTTGCCGGCATGCCAGTCGGAGCGTCAAAAGAAATCAGCGCTTGTCCGGTTACGGAGAAGCGCTGCTGAATATCAAAGTCGAAGACAGCCGAAGAGTCTTTCTATGCGGCGGTAGCGGCCGCTCGGGGCGATCAGTTTTATGGCGTGATCGATAGCGCGAATCTCGCGATCAATCTTCAGTATTTCCTCGGTCACACATTTTTTGCCGCTGACCGGTGATCTCGGTGCGCTTACTCTTGAGGGCTCTGGGAATTCTCGCGGGCATTTCCGCATTGAATACGGAACGCGAACTGCGGTCCAGATTGAGCTTGGTGCATTTTCTAACCTACCCAATGTGCATTCTCTAACGGGTCGAACTTTTCCCCTGTTGCTTTCTCTAACAGTGGTTATGCAAGGTTTATTTGCTTGTAATGCCGCCGATGCGCTGCGACGTGCGGCCGCGCGGCGTACAATGCGCAGGCGAGGAGAAGGTTCGCAGCGGCGGCGCCGTCTGCAGTTGCGGGCTCGCACCTTTGGCAACCCACCACGGCCAGTGCCGGACAGACGTTAAATCACTCTCTTGCTGGAGTGCCGCAGCGCCGTGCTGTTGACATCGCACGGAGATTCGCAGTGAAAAACATTTGTCCCACTCGCTCGACCTTGAATCGCCAGTTCACCCATTCCGTTACTCCGTTGGGAAACAGCGGATGCGCAGAGTCGATCGGATACGTATAAGTCGCTGAGTCCCCCGCGACTCTTCCGCCGGCGTCAAAAATCTTTACCGGCGGCCAAATCCTGTCAAATGCCTCCGATCCGGTAATTGAAATATTGCTGTCCACAGGATCGTTCGCATCATGCCCCGTATTCGTCAGCAATACTTGAATCGGCGTAAGGATAATCGCGGACGATGTGTTCTTAAGTCGTACCGGAATCATAGCCTGCTTGTTCGCTCTGTCCCATGCTGGCGTCCCGTAAACGTAAGTAACGCTGTCGTCTACGCTGCATAGACCGCCGTGGCCCGAGCTTGCATTTTGGCTCCGTACAATATCCTGAGCTGTTATAACGTGGATCGCGCTTGTATATATCTGCCAGGCGCCATCGCGCGTATCAGGCCATAAGGGGTGGAAGCGACCAGCGGCGTCTACGGTCATCTGGGAGAAATCTCCGCCCAGAGTCCTTAGGAGGTAAGCAGAGGATACGGCGAGCCGGTAGGGCCTCTTTGGATCAACGTGTGTAGTATCGATCGCCGGAAATGCGGTTGTGCTATTCGAAATCAATGATGTCGCAGTTGACACTCGAATTTCCGGAGTGAAGCTGTGGCCACTATCGGGCGATGCCGAAAAGTAAATATCATATCCAGCATCCGGATGCGCGTTACGGTCGTCGAACCAAGCGACTCCAACGACGCCTTCGGAATTGACGGCTATCATGGGATTTGCTTGCCAGGATTTGTAACCTTCAGCTGTTAGTCCCGCCGTGATGGGTTGGGGTTTCGTCCACGTTCGGCCGTGGTCATCAGAATACGCCAAGAGAAGCTGCCGGACGTGCGGCTCACCCACCTTGTCGAGCGACGACCAGACAGCGTAAACGCGATCCTGATGGATTGCTCCTGCCGGCGCTACAGCAAAAGCCGCACCTGCGAAGCCGCCGCTCATGAGGATATTATTCGAGAGGAATGCGGCCTCGGCGTTCTCGCCCAGTGTTCCTTGCAGATGCCTTCCGATATAGATGTATGGGGAGAATGATCGTCCGCCATTAGTAGAGACAACAGCGCCAATTTCGCCTTCGTGGAAATTTCGTCGTTCGGTCTCATCTCGAGGATATGGATAACACGGAACGATCAGCGCGCCATCGCTTAGTATGATCGGGACCGGGCTGGTAGCCATGCTCCAGCCCGGCCTGGCACAGGCTTGGGTCGGCGCTCCGAACGTGGCACCGCCATCGGACGAGCTAATGACTGCCACGCCGTCGGTCTGATCGCCCGGCATTCCGGGAAAGTATTCTCCCGCAATATAGACTCTGCGGGCATAGCGCGATCTTGTCGTATCAACACTGATGTACTCCCTATCCCAGCGCTCGCCGATGCGAGTCGAATGCCAGCGAGCACCCGCGTCATGAGTGCGGTATACGGTTAGTCCGGAGCCACCTGAATGGTGCGTTACGAAATAAGCGTCCCCATCTTGGCCTGCCGCCATTGCGTTATCCCATGACCTCTCTGTACGTATTGGCGGAGAGATTGGCTGCCACTGAGCTCCGCCGTCAGCACTGAGATAGATATGTGGTTCAAAGTCGAGGAAGGCATGACCTGGAAAATGAACTTGAGCGGCGGCATACAATTGGTCCGGTTTAGTAGATGAGGCCGCGATCGGAGCTTCCATGTGAATCGCGTCAGAGCCATCGAAGCTGACTCGCACGTTGGGGTCGACAAATACGCTTCTGTCACTTTGCAGCGTCTCCCGAGACACCAGAGTCCGTGTGGCGGCCACGGCGCAGAGCGGCAATACCACGCAGACCGTAATCACCAGAACCCATCTGATCCCGACTTTCACTTCATCAGTCCGCGTGTGGCAAGTTGTATTGGAGACAACTCACGGCTAACCCCGGTTCTTCGATGCCGCTCAGCGCCCCCATGCTTTCGATATCTCTACCGCGATGAACCGACCAAGAGGCGATGCATTGACTGGGTCGTACGTTATCGGCACTTGCCCCGGCAACAAGTCGAGGGGCGCAATCGCAACATACGGTGGCTTCCGGTCCGATATGTTTTGAATGCTCAGCGCGAACTTTAGGTTTCGCACGGGAAATGATCGAGAACTATCTCCAGTGTCGTACGCAAACCGCAGATCGCCGGTTGTCAAGGACCCGACTGACGGAGCCGGTGAGAACAATGTGTTCGCATACTTGCCCACGTAGTTGACAAAGAAAGAAGCGGAAAAGGGCGCCTGCGACCACGCGACGCCCGCGCGGCCCTTCCACTTGGGCGGCTCACCGAACCCGTTCAGCAGCGATAGCGGAGCGGCCGTAGCAACTGCCTGAAACCGGTCTTCCAGGAGCCGGTCAGCCGCCAGGGAGAGATTGATTTGCCCAATTGACACCGGAATTCCGTACTGCGCTGCCAAGTCGAATCCCGCCTCCTTGGTAGCGGCAATATTGGCTAGTCGGCGGTCATAGATCGCCTGAACGCTGGCCGGACCCAGTCCCGTATAGTTCTGCAAGGTCGGATTGTTGAAATAGGCCTGTACTTCCGCCAGGGGTGGATTGCGAACGACGAAGGGCGCGAGCTGAGAATTCGTGAGGTTGAAGGTAGATGCGTTCAAGGGAGGGATCAGGATCCTATCGTCAAAGCTGATGTGGAAATAGGAGAATTTCAATAACAGTTGGGGCGCGCCTTGTGGCTTGACATCGAAGCCCGCGGTGAACGACCGAGATTTCTCTGGAAGAAGCCGGGGGTTCCCGCCCGACAACTCCAATGTATCCGTGAAACCGCTTGGTGAGGCAGAGTCGGGAAACTGCTCCACAAAGCTTTGCTCGGGGGAGCCCAGCTGATACAGCAGTGGAGCTCGAAATGACGTGCCATATGTGGCACGAAAATCGAGGCCGCGGAGCGGCTCCCATAGCAAGCCGACTTTGGGGTTTGCCGTCGAACCGAAGTCACTGTAGCCGTCGTAGCGTCCAGCCGCGGATAACTCCAGTCGTCTGGCCAGAGGCACCGAGTTGCCTTCTGCCAAGATTGGTACGAGCAACTCCCCATACACACTCTTCACATGACGTCTCTCTGACGGGACGATCGTTGAGCCGTTTATGGCGGTTGTCCCTATTGTGGTGACGGTATAGCTCTGGGAATCAAAGCCCTCCTCTCTAAAACTAGCCCCCAACGCCATTTTCACTCGGCCAGCTGGCAATGAAACGATGGACCCGTCCACGAGAACATCGACGCCAGAAGTGTTTGAATTGACGCTGTACTGCGAGAGCACGAGTTCCTGGAACGCACCTGCAGTTATGTTGTTCGGTCCGGCCAACGACTGGTGAACCCGTGAATAGTCTCCGGAGAGCTGAATATTCCAGTCACTGATGAGCGAACGCTGTAACGCTAGAACGACGTTGTACTGCTTGTCGGACCCGCCTGAGGCAGAGCTTATGTTTTCTATGGAGCTGGCAAGTGTGGTCGCATTATGAAAGTCGCGACCACTGTAACCAGCGTCGAGTGAGACAGTCGTATCGTCACCGATACTCTGACGGCCAGTGAGCAAGACGCTGTTGCGACGGTTCGCTGGAATCAGGAAATCTGCCCCGCCTTGATTGTATCCTCTTTGCGCCGCGTCCAGATCGTTTTGACGGGCGAATTCATAGTCCAGCATGAAGTTACCGCTGGCCCATGATTGTCCGATCAACTGTGACCCAATTAGTTGATCAGCGCCGCCTTGAGTCGAGCCTCCATAGCGAAGCGATGTCTCGAGACCGGTAAAATCCCTTCGCGTAACAATGTTAACGACGCCAGCCACCGCATCGGCGCCATAAATTGCCGATGCGCCGTCCGCCATTACGTCAATATGATCGATCGCACTCAAGGGAATTTGAGAGATATCCGCAAACGACCCGGCAGCGCCAGCCGGAGCCAGGCGATGTCCGTTGAGCAGAGTCAAAGTTGCCGATGGGCCGAGACCGTGTAAATCGAATCCCGCGCCTTGAAAGGCGTTATAAACGCTCTCATTTGCCTGCGCAAACGTAGCGCTAGAGGAATAGTTGGCGACGGTATCAATGTCAGAGAAGTTTTCAGGCATCAGGCGTGCGAATTGATCCAGCGTGCCGGCGCCGGACGCCTGGATATCCTTGCGCGTGTAGACCGTGATCGCGGAACCGACGGGCCCTTCGCCCCGAATGTGCGTGCCCGTTACGACGATTTGCGCCAGCTCGTCCTTTTTTTCCTCGCCTTTGGTCTTCGATTCCGGAACACTCGCGTTTTGTGGATCGGCCGGAGATTGAGCATTCGCGGTGTTTGCTTGCGCGAGCCGCGTGGCGCTATCAGAAGCAGTCAATCCGGTCGTAGTTGAGGACGCTGCATCGACGAGAATCGTACGGTCATCCGGCGTCCGAAACGTCAAACCCGTGCCGGCCAGTAGCAGCTGCAACGCAGTCCGCGTGTCGTACTCGCCGTCGAGTGCCGCGGAGCGCTTGGCGGCGGCGATCTCGGGAGAGAAGAGCACATCTCTCTTGGCCTGGAGGGCAAAGGTGTTGAGCGCGGATTGCAGGCTTTGACTGGGAATGTGAAACTGAATCTTGTTATTATCGACTGCGTTTGCCGGCGCCGCAGTGAGTAGAGCTGCGAATACGAACCACAGTGACATGAAGCAAGTCGCGTATCGACACGCAGGCTTTGATCGCATCGGCTTATTCCCCCTTTTTTATAATCAGAGCGGTTCGCGAATTCGCGACTCTGTTCTTAAGGGAAAGACGGAGCGTGTGAAGAATTCCTCAAAAGTTTGTGACAATGAGATATCGCATCAATGCCGCCAGCGCAGTATTGTGGCATCGCCTTGCACTTCAGCGTCTATCTGGAAATATTCGGTGAGCGCGAGAGCGAAGGCCTGCGGTTTGCCGGTGCTGAACACGCCGCTGATCTTCAAATCACCAATGCTCGTGTCGGCGATGACGATGGGGGCGGCAGAGTAGCGGTTCATTTCGGCGATGGCGTCGGCAAGACGGTCGCCTTCGAATACCAAGCGGCCTTCGCGCCAGCTCGTCGAGCGCTCCACGTTGGCTTCGCGGACTTTGGCGGCTCCGCCCACTGCGGCGGTGAGCTCTTCACCCGCCTGCAGGTCGGTGCGCACGAGTGGGGAACTTCGCACGGATTCTTTTGGATTGACGGCGAGTTGGTCGACCGCGACCTTGCCTTCCACGAGGACGACGTGCACGGCTTCGCTACTTAAGCGTACGTCAAAGGCGGTGCCGACGGCGGTAATGCGGCGGTCGGCGGCGTAGACGACGAACGGGCGAGTCTTGTCTTTGGCGACATCGAAGCTGGCTTGACCGCGCAGCAGTCGGACCTCGCGGTCGTGGCCCGTGAGGTCAAGGCTCACGGCGGAAGCGGTGTCCAGAGTGACGACGGAGCCGTCGATGAGCCTCAAAGTGGAGCGCTCGCCTGTTTGTGTCGAGTACTCGCCGTGATTGGCGATTTGGATGTTGCTGTCGGTGCTTGCGGTGGTGACGCTACGCGCCGGCAGGGGCGCTGGCTGCCTCGCCAACCAGCTCAAACTGATGGCAAGTAGAATAGTAGCGCCCACGGATACGGGCCATACATAAGAGTGGCGCTTCTGGGACGATCGGTATCTTAAAGCGGCTTCGCGCATCTTCAATATGTCAGCCTCGCCGGCGGCGGCCCCGGCGATCTCATAGCTGCGATGCATCGCATCGTAGGCCGCACGATGCTGCGGAGACGCGTTCAACCAGGAGTCGAAGTTGCGGCGGACGCTATGTGGAAGATTCGGGTCGGATAAGGCCAAGCGCCAGCGAGCGGCGGTCTCATCGAGAGAGACTAGCGTGTCGCTTAGGTCCATTTGTGCGCTTTTCATGGGGCACCGTCCAGGCGCTTCTTGATGAGAGTCAATGCGCGAATGATGTATTTTTCGATGGCGCTCACGGAGACGCCGAGGCGTTGCGCGATTTCGGGATGGCGCATGCCTTCAAAGCGATGCAGCACAAAGGCCATGCGAATATGTTCCGGGAGCTCGTGCAGCGCCTGCACTACTTGCCCTACGCTCTCCTTCGCGATCAGCACGCGCTCTGGAGAGAAATCCGTGGGCGAGTCAACCTCGCGGTATTCGTCGTGCAAGTCCAAGCTGCGGGATTTGCGGTGGCGCAGGCGGTCTTGGAGCACGCTCGCCGCGACTTCGAACAGATACCCGTCGATGAATTCAATGGATTGAAAGTCCGCGCGCCGCGCGAGCCTCAGGAATACTTCCTGGATGAGATCTTCAGCGTCGACGCGGCTTTTGATGCGGCGTTCGAAGTAGCGCTGCAAGCTTGCGCGATGGCGCTCGGACAGCACTGCGAGCGCATCGCGCTCGGTTAGCGGGAGTACGGAGTGGCCCAACATGGAGTGAGATGCGTCATGGGATTGGCTCTTTGAGGCCACGATACGGTTTGCTCAGTGCCACTGCAAGGCGCTGATTGATGGGATGGGAAAAGACGAAGAAAGGCTTGAGGACTTTTGTCCGGGCTACGTCTTTGGGAATGGGATTGTCGCGGTCAGGCGCCGGGCCATTGCCTTCAACCGGATGTGGTCTTGCGTGCATTGGCCGCGACGTAGCCCCAAAAGCCGCGATCGCAGCCAAACAGGCGAAATGAGTTTCAAAATCGTGTCGATTCCATCAGCCGTGCCGCGATGCAATGACCTACTCAGATTTCCGCACGTCCGCCATATCGTAGATGCTGCACGCTCACTACTCTAAATGAACGGTCCGGACCATGAGTTTCTCGTCAAAGAACGAATTAACTCGATTGAATGCATCTGTGATCGAAGAATGGCTTCTCATCACATGGCCTTCGTCGGCATACCGAATCAATTCGACGTCCTTCCCCTCTTCCCTAAGAGCGCCATACTCCGCAATCATCTGCGGTACCCACTGCCAATCCTGATCTCCAACTATCAATAGAACCGGGATCTGCACTTCACGTATCTTGAAAATTGGCGACAACTCGATGTAGTCACTCAAATTGTCGAAGACATTTCCATTTGTTGCCGGGTCAGTTCCTCGTGTCAGCATTGGAAACGGAAAAAACGACATCGTGATCGCGTTGCTAATACCCGATTCAATGACAGCCGCCTTTGCGATTGACGTCCGCGCGATGAGCATGTTCGCGACCCACCCGCCATTGCTGTGCCCAAAAATGCCGATGCGATCAGGATCTGCCATTCCGGCAGCTATTAGGTACTCAACCCCGCTCTCAAAATCGTCAATCATGATCGGAATCCCGGCAACACCACGGGCCTTATCTGTGTAGCTTTCACCGCGCGTATACCAATAGCCTCCGTGTGGCGCGCGCAGCGCCGGCCGAAACACAATATAACCCCGCGCGGCTTGGAGTTGACCGGTCTCTTCGTACTGGCTCGTGAGCCGGAAACTGTCCCATGCAGCTCTCGGATAGCCGTTGACAATCATTGGGTACCGACGACCGACTTGATAATGCGGAGGAAGAATTAAGATGCCGTCAACCTCATCACCAGACCTACCTCTCCAGGTGATCCTTCTCTGCTCTCCGAGTTCCAATTTTTCAATCTGTGGGTTGGCATCATAAATTGTTCGCGGCGTTTTTGAGGCAATGCTAGTCACGATAAGACGCCCCTTGAACCATGAAGACTCTGCCGCGAATATACATGCTCTGTTCCTATATTCTGCATACGACTCGAACTGCGGCCCGACATGCCATCCAAACGTCGCAATCTGCTTAGAGAAACCTGTTTCAACACCCAATTTCCAAAGCGTGTATCCAAACCGGTCCGCGAGCTTAGCGAGGATGGATGTTCCGTCCTTTGACCACTTCACTTCCATTGCAGCAAGATCTTGAGGTGTCTGGACCCATACATACTCGCCGGAGAGTTTCGAGTAGGTGAGAATCCTGGAGAAGGAGCCGATTAGTGGATTCCTTTGGGCGACGACAGCCAGGCGGCGAGCATCCTTCGACCAATCAGGCTTTCCGACCCTAGCCGCCGGCACGCTTAGTTGGCGTTCTTTCCAGTCCGGCAAATCGAATATTGACAGCGTGCTACGAGCCACATATTCCGGCCCACCGGTGTACATAGATGGTCGCTTTTCGGTGATATCAGCAATTGCCGCAATACTGGAACCGTCCGGGGCCCAGCTGGGACAGCTATATTGCGCGGCGCTTCCAGAGAGTTCGGAAGTCTTTTTCGTATCAAGATTGACGATCACAATCCGATTGTGTCCGAGCTCGGGATAAGCGTCCGACTCTTTCAACGCATCAGCAAGTTTAGAGCGGCCAAAGCGCGCGTCCCAAAAATTTGCCTCTTTGAATACTCCGTCAACTAAACTCGGCCGCAACGGAGTATCCTTCCCGTAGACTCGTATTCCTGCGTTCTTTTGCTGAGCGGAGCTTGCTGGTCGCTTCGCCTTCGCAATTCGCGTGGCAAAAACTACTTTTTTGGAATCCGGCGCCCAAGACACTGACATTTGTGCACAGGCGTCATACGAAGCGAAAGGGTTCGGCATCACTCCGCCCTCCATGCTCGTTACTTGTTCAACCGTGTCTCCTTTCGAGTTCCAGACCGCCAGCTGCTGTCCATCGTCCGTTCCCACAAAGTAAGCCAACAATTTGCTGTTGGGCGACCAAGCGGGGGCTCTACCGCGCAGCACCTTTATTGGTGTTGGCGACGAATCAGCATTGAGATCGAATATCTTAATCTCATCACCAACCTCTACCGCAAGCCGCTTGTCATCAGGGCTAATGTTTATTGCGCCGACGCTCACAAGTGCGTAAGCGTCTTCGAGCGTAACGCTATGCTTGACTGGAGTCGTGGCGGACTCCGCGACGCTGTGCGTCAGGCAGACAATCACGGTCCCGATACCCATTGACCAATACCGGAGCTTGTCTCGGCTTCCACACCAATTCGATTGAAAGATCTCGATCGCTTTCAACCAGTATCGCCTCGTCGCTGGTACAAGCCAGTTGGTCTGCTGGAAAATGGATAGATATGCCGCCGCGCGATATTCGCTCTGCAGATCCGCGCGCGGCATTCGTTCACCAACGCTTGGTGATACTGAGGACGATCATTCGACCGAGAGGGCTCGCGTTCGCAGGGTCATAGTGCGATCCAACAAATGCAGTAGTGCCCGAGACGACATATGGTGGCTGCCTGTCAAGTAGGTTAAGCGCCGCGATTGTCGCAGAAACGCCGCGTAACAGCTGCGATGCGTTGATGAGATCATAGCGTCCAACTATATCTACTGTCGTATATGCACCGACGTTGCGCGGCATCAGGGACGACGTGTCTGGATAGCCCCCGACATAGTTTGCGGCGAGATTCAGGTTGAAATCGCCATGGGTCCAGGTCTCCTGACCGCGAAGGTGGACGCGAGCAGGGTAGCCGATCGTGTTCACAGCACTAAACTGAGGGGCGCTCGGCGTTAGCCGTATAAGGAATCGGTCTATGTAAGTCAGATTGACTGCGGAGTTGAACTCATCTGTCCCTAAATGAATTAGATAGTTAGCACCGAAGTCGAATCCAGATGTTTTTGTGCTGCTCAGATTTGCAAGGCGCTCATCATAGAGCCAGACGGTGTTCGCTATTGCGTTCGCCCCGAAGGCTCCGCGTGTTATGTCTAGGAATAAATGGCCGTTCTGAACTATTGAATTGACCAGCGATTGCAGTGTGCCGGGGGGATATTGCGTAACAAGGGATGCGACCGCCGGTGTATTGAGCGGATTTGTCGAAGCTGGTGGACCAGATATCTGATTAGAGTAGTCAATGTTGTAATAGTTCCCCGAGAGATGAAGCCCGGATAGATAGGACGGCTTATAGTCGAAACCGAATGTCAAGTTTTTTGCTGTCTCGGGCCGAAGGTCCGGCGTGGCCCCGATAATAAGAAGAACAGGCGTTCGAGCAGATCCGTTTGGGCCCGGCAATCCTTCCAACAGCGCGCCGGTTGTGCCCTCTTGACCATCTGCGAGTTGAATACCCGTTGAGGGCGGACGAAATGAGGTGCTGTACGCGCCGCGAAGCTCCATGTCTCGGACTGGAAACCACGAGACCCCGAATTTTGGATTCGTGGTATTGCCAAAATCCGAATAGTGATCGTTGCGGATTGCCGCTGAGAGCGTCAATTGCTCGATGCCTGGAACGGCATTCAGGGCGCTGAAAATTGGTACGCGAATTTCCCCATACTCCGCTGCAATGTTTCGCCGGGCTAGCTGAGTAGTGACCGAAGTAGACGGGGGACTCACGCTTAGTTCTGAGTAATGCTCGGTCCTGTATGCACCTCCGAGCGCCATTTTTACATCTCCGCCAGGTAGGGAAAGTATGGTCCCACTCGCGCCGAGCTCATGATTTAAGAACTTGGACGTTTCGGTGGAGTAGTTAGCGATTGCTGTTGGGTAGCCTTTAGCCCAATTGTTAACGACATCTGGGTCCGACTCCTGCCCGCCTGAGAAAATCGTATCGGATTACCCATGATTGCGACGGATGGTAGCTCGCTCCAAACGAGCCGCCCCAGTGAGTATCGACAGGCAGGTAGTCATATGTGACGGTGCTGGTCGCTTGGAAGAGTGAAATTGATTTGTGGGAGTACTGGAGATCGGCATGAGTCTCGAAGTCATCTCCGATGTCTTGGTGAAATCCACCAGACACGGCAGTCTGATGGTAGGACGGGAAAAGCGACGTTGGGCTGCCGATGGTCGATGTGAAGGCGCGCTCGCTCGAATAGAGCTGACCTTGCTCGGAAAAGTCCGCACTGAGTGTGACACCGCCGTCACCCCACTGATGACCGAGTTGTGCGTTCACACCTCTGTTTGGCGCGCCACCACGGGTCGTATCGCCGTAGCGGATGCCAGTCTCAACTCCTTCCGTGGCCTGTTTTAGTATTATGTTCACAACGCCGCCAATCGCGTCAGCGCCATAGATCGCGGAAGCGCCGTCGGTGAGTACGTCAATGTGATCAATTGCAGAGACGGGTATCGTAGAAATGTCCGTGAAATAGCCGCTGGCGGATGGCGCCTCTCTGTGGCCATTCACGAGCACGAGAGTTGCACTGGGCCCGAGCCCACGCAAATCAACTCCCGCGCCGCCAATATTGAATCCGCGCGTCGACGAAGATGAAAAGAGAGAATCTTCGGAAGCTCCGGCGGTACCGCCTCGAATATTTTGCGGGATAGATTGAAGCAAATCCTGAGTGGTCATATATCCGCTGCGCTCTATGTCTGTACGGGAGACAGTCATCACTGGAGATCCAACCGGGGCTGCCCCTCGAATGTTCGTACCGGTAACGACGATCTCGGAGAGCCCCTCGTCCTTCTCGTAGGTCTTTTTCGGGGCTGGATCGTTGCCCAGTTGAGGCCCAGTAACGCCTTGACCCACTTTAGCAACCCGAAAGTCCTGGGAAGAGATTGCGACCTGATTTGTGGAAGCTGGATCGCGGGACGAGGCCGCAAGGACAGCAACTGTATAAGTCGCCCCGTCCTTCGAAGTCGCTACAAGGCCGGTGCCTTTGAGGAGGATGACGAGCGCCTCCCCCACCGAATGCGATCCGGTTACGACCCCTGTCTGCTTGCCGCGCACGAGTTTCTCGGAGACCAGAATCTGGATTCCTGCTTGGCGGGCGAATTCCGGAATACCCGTTGTCGCGGACTGCGCGGGTACGTTGAAATCCTTCGTCTGGGCGTCGGCAGTTTGCAGACCTGCCAAAATCAAAAGAACAAAACAGATGGATGCCCTGGTTGCCCAGCGTCGTGCGTTACATATCATTTCAATCCCCCAACGGAACGTACATTGCGTCCCCATTGAGAGAACGATGCACGGCGTGCGAATTTCCATACCGTGCACCAACAAAAAGTTACCGATGCGCGCCTCGTGAGAGTCGGATGGTGTCGCCGTCCTCTACTACCGTGGCGCCGAGCGTCGTTGCGACGGCATCGGCGAAGGTCAGGGGCTCGGTCGCGCGAAATTGGCCCACGAGTTTTTCTTCGGCCAGGCTAGCATCCGAGATCACCAACTTGCGTGTGTTATAGCGATTGAACTGCGCTACCGCATCATCGAGCGTTTCACCTTCCAAAACAATCTGTCCCTCCCGCCACGCGAGGGAGCGGCCGATGTCCGCGGAAGCCTGAACGGGCTTGGGCGGCTCGTACTCGGCGACGTATGCCTTGGAGCCTGCCTCGACTTTCACGCGCCGCTCCTCCTCGCCAACCGTCCATGTCTCGACAACCCCCTCGGTGACCAGTACATCGGCGCCATCATCGTGGCGGTGTACCGAGAACGCCGTACCGACGGCGCGAACGCGGATGCGACCCGCACTGACGATGAAGGGGCGATTCTTGTCATGGGCCACCTTGAACCACGCCTCGCCGCGGGTGAGCGTGACCTCTCGTGCGTCGGGGTGCATCGCGACTTCTACCGCGCTTTGCGTGTTGATGGCGATCAGCGAACCGTCCGACAGCGGCACTTGCCGGATTTCACCCACACGGGTGTCGTAGCGATGTGGCGCCGTGATGAGAATCGCGACGCCGGCAATTCCGGCCGCAAGACTTAAGCCGGCGAAGAGGAGTTTGCGGCGAATCCAGATGGGTTGCGGCGCCGGCTTTGGCACAACACCGGCCAAGGCCCTGCCGCGATCTAGGAAGCTTAAAGCAGCTTCTGCGCGCAGGAGCGCACCCCTGTGCCGAGGGTCTTCCTCCAGCCAGCGCCGCAGTGTCGCATTCGTGTCGGGATCGATCGTTCCGGCATCGATTCGTGTCGCCCACTCGGCCGCTTGGTCAGCGACCTCGCGTGCGGTCTCTAGCGTGTTCATCGATATCTTCCTCTAATTCCTTTGCCGTGTTGTCGCCTTCCATTGCCTTCAATATCAACTTCAGTCCGCGCATGGCGAGTTTTTCCACTGCGCTTTCCGATATCCCAAACATTCCTGCGATCTCGCGTTGGGATACCCCGTGAATTCGCCTCAAGACAAATACGCGCCGACATTTCATCGGCAATTGATCAATCAATTGCTCCACCCGCTGCAGCTCGCGAGCGCCCGCGACCACTCGATCCAACGGGGGCGCCTCATCTACGATGCTTAACGTGCCCATATCCGTCACATTATCGATGCGAATTATCTTGGAGCGACGCACCTGCTCAAGCACGATGTTGCGGGTCGTCTGAAAAAGATACGCCCGCCCGCTGCCAATGTGCGCGACGCTGTCGAGTGAGGCTAGGCGCGAGTAAGCTTCCTGGATGACATCGTCAATGTCTTGAGCGCGCCCCGTCCAGCGCTTAAGCCATGCGCGCACGGCCGCTTCATGCGGCAGCACATGACTTCCCACCCACGCGACGATGTCTTTTCTGGATTGCGCCGACACTTAAGCCTTTAGGACAGAGCCTCCCTCGACGATACGATGCACGAGAGGGGGGAATCCGGACACCGATTTCTGGAAATCGACAAGAGTGGGGGAATAATTGGTGCGCTGCGATCGATTCGAGGCGTTCGGCGAGGCCTGCGTGGGCACGCTACACGGAGGGCGTTTATGTCAGTGAGCGACCGCTCTGAGTTCTACTCCTACGCGTCGGCGAGAAATCCGGCGGGAACGTTTTCCACGTCGGATCGGGACAGGTCGAAGTTCATGTGCCCTCCCCGTCGTTGCCCGTCGCAGAAACGGCAGACGCGCCGATACCCCCGTGCTACTCAATAAGACGTACGACCAAGAGTTCTCCCCACGATGATGCCATCTGAGGCGGTCGGCCCTGCCACCCAACGCCTAGCATAGGGTGGCGTAGTTTTCGAGTTGCGCGAGGCGGTTCGCGGCGAGCGCGAACTCGGCTTGGCGGCGCAACGCTTTCGCGTGGAGGTACGCTTGCAGGGAGTCGGCGTCGGCGCGAGTGGATCTGCGATCGGAGCCGAGAACAGTATTTTCTCGATCATGTGGCCGGTCGTCGTTCCGCGATCAGAAGCCGATCCGGTGGAGCACCATCTCGCGTGGGGAATCTGCTTGCGGGCGGGACTGACTACGGATCTTTCTCGGACCCGGCTGAGGCCAATCCGTCGTCCTGCATTTCCCGAAGTTTCATCCAATCCGAATACTGAGCCTCATCGTCGATATTCGAATCCGCCTTCCCGTTGAGCCAGAAGTCGAACCAGTCGATTGCCTTGTGTTGCACTGCGACCAACTGCGCCGGGTTCTGCATGTTGTGCGTGCCATGCTCAAAGTCAGGAATCGCCCACATATCTACCGGCCGCCGCAGGAACCGGAGTCGACTGAACATCTCCCAGCCGAGTAGCAAGCCGATCCGACCGCTAGACTGCACTTCGATCAGCAATGGAGCTCGCACCTTGTCAACATTAAATCCCGGCGCCGACTTGAGCCAGGTTTCGAGCCCCGCGCCGAAAGGAGCGGCCCCGTTCGCTTTAAAAGCGTCCACATCCCAGCCACTGATTGCAGTCGTAAAGTACCCCGCGTCCCAGTTGTCAGCCGTAATCGCTGCCGCAATCGGCAGCTTAGAGTGAGTGAGTGCATAGTCCACATGGAACCCTTCCCGGCTGAACCCCAATAATCCGACTTTATCGGTGCGGATCAGCCCCCCTGCAGAGAGGTCGGAAACGAGCTCTTCATAAGCCGAGCGGAACAACTCACCTTCCGACTGCAAGTACCTCTCGACGCCACCTGAACGCGGTATCAGTTGCACCACGAACATTTGGTGTGCAGCCAGCAGTTGCGCCGCCTCGGGCCCAATCACTGCCGGCCCAAGCCCGACGCCGCGATTCCCATAGAGGCTGAAAGTGTTTTGTGGAACACTACCCCGATCGCTTTGAATCACGAGGGGGTACCGGGTGCCCGGCACGTATCTGGTTGGGTAATATAGCCAACCTTCCCAACCTCCGCCGCCGGAGAGCGTGCCCGAGATGTGCCTAACCTTCGCGAGCTCGTATTTTCTCAGAAGATCCGGATTCGGATCGAGCACCACTAGCTCGCGCCCACTGCGCACCTCGCGAGCCACGAGCTTCGGCGGATCATTCAGCGACTGTATCAGGCCGAGGGTTATACGGGGCAACCCCGTTTGCTCGGGAGGCAGGCCCGACACCTCGCGCCACGACCCGTTGGAATGCGAGAAAACTCTCTTCGCAAGCTCCCGCGATGAATCGGGGGCGACAATTGCCAAACGAGTTGGCGAAATCCATGCCAACGCCGTCGCCGCGGCTGTCATGACTATCGGCAGTGCCTCATATGCCCCCGACGTCGTGTCCAGCACTACGACGGCATTACCAGCGTTGCCGCCCGCACTCTTGTCCCCAGGTGGTAGGAATGCGGACGAGAGCAGAACGTGACGACTGTCAGGAGACCAACTCGCTCGCTGGAGAGCCAAATCGAACGGAGCGTCCCACAACGGCCTCGCGGAGAGATCCTGTAGATCCACCACGAAGAGGCGCCCGATCAGACGCGCCATCAGCAACGCGGGGTCCCGAATCGCCTCCTGTATGTGAGGGCGGAATGGACCAACGTAGGCCATCCATCGACTCGGAAACACCGTTCCGGAAGCGCTTACCAGGGCGTGACGGCCGTCGGGAGCGATCTTCAACAAACTTGAGAACATGGTGTCGTGGTCATACGCTGCGAGTCTCAGTCGCTCGGGACCCGAACTACCTCTGCGCTGCACATACCATTCCATGTTGTAGACGCTATCCACGAAGCTATAGCCGTCGAAGTCTCCATTTATAATTGCACCCGCATCCGTATTCGCCCGCACAGTGAATCCGTGCTGAGAGAGCGCTCTCGATTCCGATGACGTGTGACTCGATTCTGCCGAATAGAGCACGGTCCCACCAGGACCGATCTCGAAGGAGCCCACTTGAGTCGGGTGGTGAGTGAGGAATACGAGCACCCCTGAAGCGAGATCGAGTGTCACCACTTGGTTGACACCCTGGACATCACTCGCAATGAACGCAATCTTCTGATTGTTCAGCCATCTCACGGGATTTTGTTGCCCGCTGGAATTTTCCCACGGGCCGTGAAATCCGCCATTGGGAGATCCGAGCCCGCTGGAATGAAGCACGACCACCCGGCGTAAATTCACTGCACTGTGCAGGGTCCTCAGCCCACCTGCAAGAACGGCGATCTCCACATTGTTATTTTTCAGATCGCCTCGTGCGGTTCGGACAACGAATCTCTCTCCGTCCGGTGAGACTGAAAACGGACCCAGTGCTTTCTCGGCCGAATCGAAGTAGCTGCCCTCTACGAACCGTACCGTTTCGACAGCCGCTTCCGGCGTGAGAGGAGTACGTCCAAACGACGCCCAGGTTGTCAGTGTAAAAAGGATCGAAATGGTCGCCCTGTACCCGAACTTGGGTCGTCGTTCCGCCATTTAAGCCCACCCCGTCGACGGCCCCGGCTGGGTGAACCCTAAACCCTCAGACAAACCGCCTGTGCAACCGGGCGTGCCAACTACCTCCATCGCTTATGAATCTCCACGGCGATTGTTCGGCCCAGGGGGTTCGCATTAGCCGGGTCGTAATTCGCCGGTGCGAGCAATACGCGGTCGTTGGCGTAGGGAGGATCGCGGTCGAAGGCGTTCAAAACAATTAACGACAGCGACAGTCCGCGCGACCAGGCAGAGTCGAAATAGGCGTCTGCGTTGACCCTTGCATTGAAGTCGACCGTTGTCCATGAAGCGATCGGCGGCGTACCGACTGCGGCGGTATTGATGTAGCTGTTCACCGTGTTCAACGCCGCGCCCACCGACCACGATTTATTTGCCCATGCCATATCGAGACGTGCCCGCCATCTCGTAGGATTTCCGAAGGTATTGACCAAGTTACTGTAGGTCGTGCCTTGGGCTAGTTCCGTATCGATCTTATCAATGAAGCTTAGATTGAGCCGCGTCGTCAAGCTTTGTGCGCCAAACTCCTTGACAAACTGTGGAGTAAAGTCAACGCCGGACTGGCGGACGACCGATGCGTTTTGCTGCCTCGCATCGTAGAGGTACCGAATACCCGCAACGCCGCCAGTGATATCGTAAAATGCCCCCCCTTGTGCCACAGTGTTGTCGACGATTGATTGCGCAGCGGCGTCATTGGGTATGTTAGAAATCAGCCCGCCGTAGTTCTGCGGTTGTTGGAGGAGATTTGCGTTGACTGGGGGGAGAATGATTCGATCGCTATACCTGATGTCGTAAAGATTCAAGACCACATCCAAGCCCCGCAGATCCGTCGATTTGTATTCCACGCCAAAGTTGAGCGTTCGGGCGCGCTCTGCTGTCAAATGCGTGCTACCTCCGAGTATGAGGACGGGAACCGTCCCCGGACCGTTCGGTCTAGGCAGGAAGGTGCTGAGCACGTATTGACTAGCGGGGCTTTCTCCGTATTCCTCTGCAGCATCCGGGGCTCGGAACGACGTACCGTACGAAGCGCGCAGTGAGACTTCGCTCAGGGGACTCCAACGGAGACCTACGCGCGGATTCGTAGTCGATCCGAAGTCGGAATATTTGTCGATACGCACCGCGGCCGAGAGATCGAGCGCCTCTACAAAGGTAATTCGATTCGGCTTTCCGACCAGCGGAAGGTAGAACTCCGCATAACCAGCCGTAATGTGCCGCTGCAGATCGAGAGGAGTCGTCTTGCCTGGATTCTGTACCAACGCGGTGCCGAGCACTTCGTTTCGGTAGGACGTGCCCAACGCCATGCCTACATCACCAGCAGCGGTGGCACCCAATTTCCCGTTTACCAGAAGGTCGAGGGATTTTGCCGTGAATTCGTTGTTGGCGTATTCATTTACGACCGGCGAGCCCGTGGGTGCCAGCTCCCCGGTGTAACTCGCTTTTTGCTGACCATACAGTCCGTTCAGCTCAATGAACCATCTTGGGTCGAGCTCGTAGCGAACCCCAAGCGCCGCATTGACGCTGCGAGTACTCCCATCGACGTTCGAAACATAAATTGGCGCCGTGCTTATCCGGCCGTAACTAAACCCTCGCGTAAAGTCGCGTTTCGACGCGAGCAGATCTCCCGAAACCTGCAACCCTTCGACAACGGCCTGTTGCGCATTTAGAGTCATCGAGTAGGTACTGGCGGGAGGCAACAGATCGTTTGGGCTCGTTAGATGGGAAGTGAATTCCCGATCGGTTGCCGGAAGCGCGTTTTGCCGTTCATACTGAAGTGTGCCGACCACATTTCCGCTGGACCACGCCTCACCCAGAGTCTGAGCTACCACTTTCTCGTCGCGGCCACCCTGTGTTGTCGCACCGTACCGGACGGTTGTGTCAGCGCCTCTGTAGTCCTTCTTCAGGATGATGTTCACGACTCCGCCCACGGCGTCGGAGCCGTATATGGCGGACGAGCCCTCGGTCATGATTTCGATCCGATCGATGGCCGAAAGGGGTATGAGGGAGATATCGACGAACGAGCCGAATGCCGATGGCGCGAGACGGTGACCATTTAGCAGCACCAATGTCGAGGTGACCCCAAGACCGCGTAGATTGACGCCCGACGAGCCATCGACATTTTGGTTAGCTCGCGAATTTCCGCCATATGCGCCGTCCTGCGCGGCATCCCCGCTCGAAAAGTTCTGCGGCAGGGAACGGAATAAGTCTTCAGTTGACGAATATCCGCTCTGTCGAATGTATGCTTGGTCAATTACGATCACGGGACTCGTCTTGTTGTCTATGCCGCGAATGTGCGTTCCCGTCACCACAATTTCCGTCAATCCCTCCTGCTTTTTCTTTTCCGAATTCTGATCACCTTCTACTGCTTCTTGAGGCCCAGTAGCTCCTTGATCCACCTGAGCCACGCGAACGTCCTGGGAAGAGCTGTTCTTCCCGTCCTTGTTCGAGGTCGCGTCGTCTCCCGACGTACGCGAGGTACCACCATTGGCTGCCTTTGACTTCACAACGATGTTGCTTGCCGCAGTGTGCTGCGCTTCAAGTTTCGTGCCAGCCAGCACTATTCGGATCGCTTCATCCACCGTGTATTGACCTCTTAGGGCAGGGCTGCGGGCATTCTTGACCGCGTCGGGCTCGAACAAGATGTTCATTTCGGTCTGCTGACCGATCGCGCGCAAGCTATCGGCCAGCATTTGTTCCGGCAAATTAAATGAATAGGTCGTTTCTGCGAAGGCTACGGGCGCGGCGATTGTGCCGCTTAAGATCAATACGAAAGTTGCGAAGCATCGGCGAAACCGTGCACTCATGCGCCATCCCCCTTATGTTTTACCGGAGCTTTCTGCATGGAAAGCTCCTGGTGTGAAGGGTGTAGACGTGCAGCGATGATCGATACCACACATGCGTGTGACAATTAATTTATCAATGCATGACGACTTCAACAGCGTCCTGGATAAGAGGCGCGACTTAAAAACGGCGAATAATTACTGAGTGAGCCGCGCGGCGGAGCGTAAATGGATTTGACCGCCCTCCTGTGCGACTTGTAACCCGTAGAGTTGCGCCACGGTTTGCGCGAATCCTTCGCTGTCGCCGGTATGATAAATACCGCTGACGTGCAACGTGACGATGCTGCTTTCATCGATGACGAGCGCACTCTTACTGTAGCGATTCATTTCGGCGATCGCGTCGTTTAGCGGCGTGTCATCTAGCATCACTTCACCCCGGCGCCAGGCAGTGACGGCGTCCACGCGCGGGGCATCGATGATGGCGGGTGCACCCTTGGCTACGCGTAAGCGCTCGCCGGCTGTCATGGCGTAGCCTGATGAAGAGAGTTTGCCTAAGCCGCTCAAGGAACTCGACATGCTGGCTGGGGCGCCAAGCGGCTCGGCCGTGGACGTGACATTGACCTTGCCTTCCACCAGGGTTACATCGATATGATCGGGTTCGTAACGAACCTCAAAGGTCGTGCCGACGGCGGTGACCTGGTTGTCGCCCGCGATCACGACGAAGGGGCGCTCCTGATTGTGCGCGACTTCAAAGAAGGCTTCACCGCGAAGCAGGCGCACGGTTCGTTTACTTTCGCTGAATTCTATCTTCACCTTGGAATTGGAATTGAGCGCAATCCGGCTGCCGTCGTCCAAGGGCACGGTGCGCTGTTCACCGATGGCGGTGACATACTCGGGGTTCAGCTCCACCCGGTAGGCTAAGAAGGCGATGCCGGCCGCGACGAGAAGCAGCGTCGCGGCGATGGCCCAACGGCGCGGGTTTGGGGAAGCAGGTTCCCGGTGAACAACGCGCGGCAGACCTGCAATCGAGGCGTGCGGGGCGGCGTCCCACACGGCGGTGACGCGCTCGAATTCTTCCGTATTGTCGGGACTGGCCTCAAGCCAGCGGCGAAAGCCGGCCTCAAGCTCCGGGGAACGATGCGCGCCGTGCAGGCGCACAATCCACACGGAGGCTTCGGCGCGGGCGCGGCGGCGGCTCTCTTGGGTAGTAGTTTCTGCAGCTGTGTTCACGTTACTGCTCTTCCATCCAATTGGTCATCGCGAGTACCGCTTTCGCAGCATGCTTCTCAACCATGCTCGGCGAGATGCGAAGCTGTGCCGCGATCTGCAAGAAGCTGTAGCCCTCGACGCGATTTAACAGAAATACCTCGCGTTGCCGCGGGCTTAAATTAGCTAGTCCTAAGCGCATGTGCTGTAGACGCTCCTGGGCCGCACACACCGCATCGGGTGAAGGACTAGGATCGATCAGCTGCATCCGCTCGAGCGCGCCAGGCACGACGGCGGCGACGGTCGCGCGGCGGTGCTGATCGATGGATAAATTTAGCGCGGTGCGCACCAGGAAGGCCTCGGTTTGCGCTACGTCCTTGTCGCGGCAGTAGACCTGCAGGCGCAAGAAGGCTTCTTGAATCAGATCCTCGGTATCATCGATGCTGCGCCCGCGACCCCGCAGCAGGCGGCGCAGTTTGAGCACAAGCAGGCGGACCTCGTCCATGCCCCAAGATGACATGAGGTTGGGTAAGGGGCAATGCTCGGGGCTACTCAAAGAAATATTGTTTTGGGAACGTGTGGTAATGGGGATGCTGAAGCGTCTACCCTCTTCGGCGCTGAATTTTGGCTAGAACCGAAAGCGCGTGCGACCCGACCGGGCGCAGACTTGGAATGCCATTTAAGATTTCCGGCCCTACTGGAATGCTTTTCGAACCGTTAACCAGACGGTTCGGCCAACAGGATCCAGATAGCCCGGCGCAAAGGCGATCGGCGTGACACCCGTAGAATCTTGAACAGATTGGCGCCGGTCGAACACATTGAGCATTTGCAACGCGACTCGGGCACCTTGCGCCCACTGCTCACCATGCGTCGCGGGCAGTCGCCCTAAGTCGGCGAATAGCCTTAAGCTGACGGTGCCCAGTGCGGAAAAGCGCAGTGTATCGGGCTCATTTAAGTCGCTGCTGTCGACTGAGGTCGCGCTGTGCCACGTGCTGCTCACCACGGCTCCCAGGCCGTCCTTATAGACCAGCGCGCTCAAATCGATTTGATGCCGTGGTTGTCCGCCGGCTCCATTCGAAGGCGCACCATTCAAGAGATTTAAGGCGGGTATGCCATTCCGAATCAGAATCTCGTCCTTCTGAACCCAAGTATCGAATGCGGAGAATTCAAAGCGATTGGGCGTCCCGCCCTTAGGTTGTGGCCCAAGGGGGAACCATGCGTTGAATCCCCATTTCAAATCATTCATATCCTGACGCTGCAAATTCACCGACCGATTGTCGACTTCGATGAGCGTGCCGTCGGCGTCACGCACGAAGCGGTCGGGGAAAGCCAGCTCGACGTTGGCCGTGAGTGGCGGCAGGGTGCCGACGGCGTCGCGAATTCGATGTTGCTCATAATGGGCCGAAAACGTCGTCTTATCTAAAAACGGCCCCAATGACGCCCCGAAGCTCGCCACCCGATCATCCATGGCGCGAAGATTGGGGGCGCCCCCGTTGATCGAGGTCACAAACACCGTTTGGCCCGTCACGAAATCGAACATCTCGACGTTCGGCGTGAACGTTGGGGGGCTCAACACCTGCTGAACCGTCGGCGGAGTCTGGTGATCGGTAAAGATGGCGTTGAAGTGCACACGCTTTAAGGGAAGCCAGTCCAAGCCATAACTTTGGCTCAAGAGCGCGCCGAAGCTCGAGACATCGTCGAGCGCCATGTTGATGGTGCCTGACAGGTCCCCCGTAGCGGACCACACATGGTTGTCGCGGCTGGTGATCGGGAGGCTCGTATTGAAGCTTGCGCTACGATCGGAGCGCACGAGATTGCTCCGGGCGAGGGGCGCGCCGGGATAAGCATCCTCGCTCAAGAAGCCTTGATACCCGAGTCCGGCCTTCACGTTGGCGACGACGGCGCCCGCGGGTAGCGTCGCGATGCGGCCGCTCAACGAGAATTGCAGACCTCCGGTATTCAAGGTGGAGTCGGTGCGATCGAAGGCCAAATTGCCCGCATCGTCAGGTCCGATCGCGCCGGAGGAGTTGGTCGTGAGGCGCATGTAAGATCCCATTGCGCCCCACACGAAGCGCCCGACCTGCCCGGTGAGTTGGAGTGCCACGCGCGCGGTGTTCGCATTGGCCGATTGCTGCAGCGGGATAGGCACATCCGCCACATCCACGGCCCCCTGCAATCCCTTAGTGCTTACGCGATCGAAGGAGCCTTCCAGCGATGAACTCACGCCGAGAATCGAACCACTCACCGTCGCGGCGACTTTGCCCTCACTCTTGTCGGGCTGGAGGATGCGATCGATGCTGTCGGGCTGATCGATGCCTCGATCGCTTTCAAGAAGCTTGGCGTTGTTCTGAAAGCTCCCGAGCATCGTGACGCGCGCCTCGCTACTTAAGCGCACGAGGGACGCGTCAATTTGGGTGTTGCGATCCCCGCCTTCGGTCGCGCCGCCTTCCGACACCCGCGTCGGTACGGCGCGATAATGCTCACGCAGCACGATATTGAGAACACGCTGATTTTCCGAGAACCCGTATTGCAGAGCGACCGTTTCTGGCAGCACCTCGACGCGCTCGACGGCGTCACTGGGGAGGCTCGCGAATTCCACCAGACCCGCCAAGTGCCCGTTGATGAGCACGACGGGCGCTCCGTCGCTACGGCTACCGCGGGTCAGGGGTTTGAGCGCATCGACCAAATCACTCAGCGTGTCGACTCCGTAGGACTCAAGCTCCGAAGGAGACAGCTCAAGAAGCGGTGCGATGCCACCGATGGTCAGGCCCCGCCGCGCGGTCACCGTCACCTCGGGAACCGGGGTTGTCGGCACCGCATCTTCAGCAAACAGAGGTGCCACGCGAGAGAGCAGCATCGCCGCACATACCAGGGCGGTCAGTCCGCGCCTCCTCAAGCGTCATGACTTCCCATCGACCGGACTCTTACCGGCGAGAATCCGCTGCACCATTTGATCGAGCTCCTGCTCGCTCGGCGGATGGCCCAATTTCCAGCCATTGATGATGATCGTCGGCGTCGCTTGCACGTCGAGCTTGGCGCCGAGCGCTTTGCCTTCTTCCACCCGCGGAATCGAATCGGATTTCCTGATGCACGCATCGAAGGACACAAGATCCGGCACGCCCGCCGCGGTCGCATAGTCATCCCAGGACTTCAAGCCAAACTGATCCTGCCCCTCGAAGAGCTGATCATGCATCGCCTCAAATCGACCCTGATCGTTCGCACACTCCGCCGCGCGCGCTGCTGGAATCGCAAACCGGTGTATCGGCAGTGGAAGGTGCACGTAGTCGAGCGATACTTCGTTTGGATACCTACCGCGCACCTTTTTAAAGCTCTTATGGAAGCTATCACAGAATGGACACTCGAAGTCCGCAAATTCAATCAGCTTGACTTTCGCCTGCGTCGGCCCTATCCGATCACCCGTCGTTAGATAGTTCTGCCAATGGGGAATCATTGTCGGCTTTTGTTCCGCCGCCGCGCTCGTCGCCGCCGGCGTGAAAAATTCCCGACGAACCACCAGCCCTGTCGTGACCACTGTGCAGGCAACGACTGCCGCAACAACTATGGACTCGAATTTGCTCTTCATATCCAGCGCAACTCCGCACCGCTGTCTTTCCGTTATCATTGGCAGCACTCGAAATGGAAGGGGGTCGAGCTCATAGCACTCCACCCCCTCCGCTGTCCGTACCGTCTCCCGCAAAAACCTCAGCGCTCGATATCGGCGACGTTACGATTTACTATCAGCGCGTATCGACTGCGCTTTTATTGATAAATGCAATGCAACCCACCAAAGGGGGGACAAGCATGCACCAAGCACGATGTGGCGGTCACCGTACAACCCGGCGCGGCCTGTTGACAGGCGAGAGTCATGTCCGCCGGAGTGAGCGTCACGCACACTGAGTACTGAATAGAACATACGTCACGGGCTGCACAGGTAGACGCAAGCGCCAGCTGCGGTGAGAGCAGAGCTAGGCCTAGACCGGCGTTCACGGCAGCGGCAGCAGCAAGAATTCGAATATTCCGTTTGGTCAACATAAATATCTCCCATAGTTTAAATGACTTGAATCATCAACACTTTCCCCGAACGCACCTCCTGTGTTCAAAGACCACTGTAGCTAAGTGACTTCCTGCATTTCGAGGTCCATGCCGAACACTCATACTGGAATGTTCGTTCCAATACTGCTGCCGCAGGAACTCATTGTCGTGGCGCTGACCGCACCCCGGCTATCAAGCCGACAAACTCCTCCCATGTTCATCGATCACTAGTTGCGTTCTTCCTGGCATCTCGCTCAGCGCGTAGATTCTCCCAACGAACATATTGATCGCGCTTCGCAACATTGGAATCTTCATAGTTTTGCAACCAGAATCGAAACCAGTCTATATTCCGTTGATTCATAACCAATCGATGCCTTGGCTGCCAAAATATGTGGCTCTCTTTCGGAAACACAAACACGTCTAGAGGCTTCCGTGTCTGTCGAAGGGCTCCGTAGGTTTGAAGTCCCCAGACGAATTCTGACTCGTCGGTTTGTATTAGCAGCGGACACGATAGTCGCCCGGCGTTAACAGCGGGGGACGTCAACTTATAGTGTTCTTGGCCCTGCTTCGTCTGGGGGTCAGGCAAAGGAAGCATCCGTATCATTGCTCGCCCCGTTTCCCCCATACCAGAGGTTATGTAGTAGTCATTCGGGTCCAAAATGGCAAAGTGTCCGGAAGTAGCCGCGGCCGCAAAGCGAGAATGTGTCAGTGCGTAATCCACAGCTTCGCCGGTAAAGCTTAGACCACTGACTCCGACTCGACTCTTGTCGATTACGCCTTTCGATGCCAGGCTGTCGACAGCACTCCTCCAGCCATCCAACACATGCTGCAACATGGTGGCCTTTCCGGCTGGCACCTTGCCTGATCTATACTCGGGTGCGTATTCCCTTCCGGTTGTAGGACCATTGGTATTTACACAAAGCACCCCGAATCCGAATTGCGCCAAAACAAATTCGGGAACAGTAGCTCCAGTGCCCCCTCTTAGGAAACCCGTGCATTCGTAGCTCGTTATAATGAGCGGTACCTTACTATTTGCACGCTTTCCTTCTGGAAGAAGCAGCACTCCGGTGTGCGAAAACCCTCTTTCATCTGGCCAAGATAAGTGCTCTACAGTATCGGGCAGAATCATTCGCAGGCTCGCATTCGGATCGAACAGAACCTTAAGGCTCCCATCTTTGAGATCAATACGGACCAAGGTAGGCGGCTCCAGCGCTCGCTCGATCACACAGACAGCGAAATCGTGAGTCACTGGGCACTGGGCTGATGGTATCTCGGTGTTTGGATTTGCCGCCAGGATGCCCTTAGTGAAAAACACTCGACGCATTCCTAAACCGACAGCATCCCAGGCATACATCCCGACACCACCTTCCGCATCTAGAGAGGTGAAGACGAACTCGTGACTTTGAGGCCTCCAGACGACCTGTCCTGTCAGCAAGGCACACGCCCGCTCGCGACACTTCCGAGGTCTCGTAGACGTCATATCGCTCAGATACAGAGCCAACGATGACGCATTCTGTCCGAACTCGTCGGTGGCTCGAGGATCATCGTGCGAAATGTAGGCGAAAGAAGCGCCATCTCCCGAACGAGCGACGCTTGACACCTTTTCGTGATTCAGAGCTGTTGATTTTCTCCTCACCATATCTTCATAGGTTGCCCGTTCACCCACATTAGCTGCGTGACTAGCTCCGGTCGCTAAGTCAAAGACGTTAACACTTCGAGCGCCGTCGTCACCTATGCGCAACCAGCCATATGACTTCAATCGAACTGTACTCATCCCTCCGCGGTACGGCATGTTGCCCTCGAGGGGCGCCCCAATGTATTGCGTACCGTCGAGCCGAACACCACCCATTTCCTCCTGGAGCCCCGCCGCTTCCAGGGTAGATCGTGGTGGCCCGACGGTGTAGAAGATTTGCCTACCTGAGTCATCCATCTGAAAGTCTTCAATATCAGATGGACCCGATATCAACTTCTCGGCATGCCCATCTAAGTCAGTTCTCCACACCGCCAACTCGGAGGAATTGAGAGCCTTGAAGTAGAGCCATTTCGAGTCCTTAGACCACACAGGGATCTCAGGGAGCAAAACTCCTGAAGGGATCCACTCCGGATCTCCGCCGCTGCCGACAAACGTCGTTTGGCCGTTAGCCAATGATGCAAAAAACCATTTCAAGCGAACTGTATTGGCCTCTATGCTCGGCGTCTCTGTCCGAACCGACGCATATCTACCGTCAGGCGATATCGTCACGCCCGAAAGATCCGTTGACTCTATCAGGGCCTGCAAAGACGGCCCCACGTCCATAGGGTCGTCTCCAAAGTTAAGAGCCGACCCGGCTTGTGGTGTCAATAGGAGCAACATTGAGACCGAGCTAAGTCCAACACGGTGGACTCTCGATATTCCAATTGCCGACGAGCTCATGGGCCCGAGAACACGGTTACGCACCGTCGAACTACCAGCGCTTTAGGAGAGACAACGTCACAAGTCGCCCAAGTGGGCTCGCGTTAGCAGGATCATAGTGCGACTCTGGCAGATTGATCGTCCCCGAGTAGACGTATGGCGGTGCACGATTTAAAACGTTTATGGCTGAGAGAGCGATATCTGTTCCTCGGAGCACGCTCGACGTGTTTTGAAACGAGTAGCTCGCGACACAGTCAAATGTCGTAAATGACGCCACGTCTCGCCGCGTTGGCGCCGACGTGTCCGGATAGGAATTCACGTAATTGGCGGCCACCGACAGATTGAGATCTCCGTGTGTCCATGTCTGCTGTTCACGTGCTCGAAGGCGAGCCGGATAGCCAAGCGTATTAAGGTAACTGAAGGGCTGAGAGGTAGGTGTCAGCTGCGTGGAGAACTCATCTACGTAGATAGCACGCGCGTCAATCGCGAATTGCTCTGACCCCACGGAGAAGGGGTATCGCATATTTAAGTCGAAGCCGGAGGTTCGCGTTTTGCTTAGATTTTGGGTACGAAGATCGTAGACGTATTCCGTACTCGCAAGCGGGTCTGGGCCAAATGCTCCCCGAGTAAAATCTCTGTACTGCGCCCCGTTCGCTATTGCTGCGTTTACGAGAGCGGTGACAGCCGCTGGACTAAGGTGAGAGACGACAGACGTGAGGGCCGGGTCGCTGAGCGCATCAAACGAAAACGGAGCGATACCAAGCTGGTTCGAATACACTATTCTGTAGTAGTCTAGAGAGACGCGAAGGCCGGCCGCAAATAGCGGTTTGTACTCAACGCCGTATGTTTGGTTCGTGGCTGTTTCCGGACGTAGGTTCGGTCGCCCCCCGCCAATTTGCGCAACAGGCACGGATCCTGCTCCGTCAGGCCCCGGAAGCCCACGTACTAGGATAGCCCTGGTGCCAAGCTCACTGTTTGCCAACTCAAATCCAGTAGTGGGCGCGCGAAATGAAGTGCTATAGGCACCTCGCAGCTCCAACTCATTGAGTGGTTTAAACGAAATACCAAACTTCGGATTCGTCGTGCCGCCAAAATCCGAGTATCGGTCATATCGTACTGCGGCCGAGAGGGTGAGGCGGTTAAGCCCTGGCATTGCGTTTGCTTCGGCGACGATCGGAAGCTGGAACTCTCCGTACGCGGCTTTTACATTGCGGCCGGCAGAAAGGTACGAATTGGGCGCGTACGAAAAGGAGTTCTTATTAGAGAAGCTCTCCGTGCGATATGAGGCGCCTATGGCAAGTTTTGCAGGCCCGGCGGGCAAGTCAAATAGGTCTCCGGCAACTCCTAGATTTTGGTCGGAGAATCGCGTTGTCAATTTCGAGCGGGCATAAAATGCTGCAGCGGATCCTGGCGTCAAAAGGTCCTGTGGCGAATCGACCGATTCTATCCCGGCCGCGACGTCGTACCGCAGAGTCCAGAAGTCGAAGAAGTGGTACGTGGCTCCGACCGATCCGCTCCATCGATTGTCTTCTGGGAGCGCGAGCAGGGCCTGCGGCGGTATGGATGGAGAAAAGTCTGTTGTGTCCCTGTGCGTGTATTGAAGGTCGCCATGCAATTCGACACTTCCAAATTTTTGATGTGCGGCGCCCGACACAGCGGTTTGCTTATATTCGGGGAAGATCGACGTTGGGCTTGGCACAGCATCGGTAAAGGATCGCTGACTCACGTCGAGCTGGCCGCTGTGGAGAAAGTCCACGCCAAGCGTCGCACCCCCGCCCTCCCACCTATGGCCAATCTGCAGGTTTCCACCAGCATTTGAGAAGTCGTTAGCCGCGCCATATCGGGCCCCAAACTCAACGCCCTGACTTTCATTCTTCAAGACGATGTTTACGACACCGGCGATCGCGTCAGATCCATAGATCGCGGATGCTCCGTCGGTCAGTATCTCGATGTGGTCGATTGATGACAACGGGATCGTTGAAATATCCGTGAAGTAGCCTCCGCCGGATGAGGCCACTCGATGTCCGTTCACGAGAACCAAGGTAGCTGAGTTCCCCAACCCCCGAAGGTTTACACCCGACCCATATGAAGAGTTGAATCCAGCGTAGGTGCCGCCTGACAAATTTGCGTCGGCCGACGCGCCCCCCGCTCCACCGCGAAAGTTCTCTGGAAGCGATTGAATCAGCTGATCGACTGTCGAGTATCCGCTGCGCTCGATCTCTGCTCGGTCGATAGTACGAATAGAGGTTCCAGCTGGAATCGCTCCGTATATATGCGTTCCCGTCACCACGATCTCCTCGAGACCCTCCTTCTTTTTGTCTTTCGTGTCCTGGGCGGCCTTGCCCACCGGAATATTGCCCGTGGTTTTTTCTTGATCCACTTGAGCCAATAACATGGGTTGCCCACCGGTGCTCTGAGGTGCCGTGCGCGGCGATTCGGGGGCATTCCCATCTTCGCGCAAGTCGCTCGTCTTGCCGTCACGCTGATCTTTAATCAATACCACCGATGAACCGGTGATCTCATAGGACAATCCGGTCCCCGACAACAACGCCTCGATTGCTTCTTGCGCCGTGAAGTGTCCCTTCAGCGCGCGACTGACCTTGCCCGTTGTGAGTTCGGCCTTGTACAGAAGCTTGTGGTGCGAGGCTATGGCAAATGACTGCAGGGCAGCGGTCAAGTCTTCGGAGGGGATGTTGAGGTCGTAACTGATGCTGCGAGCGTCGGCGTCGGCGAAGGTCAGTGTCCCTGCCGCGAGCAGCGCGGTACAAATTGAAATCGTGAGCGTGCGACAGATATTGCGCATTATTCTTCGTCCCCGTGTTATCGCGGCTGATGCCGTCTTAAACACTAATACGCGCAATGCGGGGGATTCCTCAGCCGCTTGCAGGGTGCGGACTACTTCATCCGCAAATGGATGGCGGATCCTTGCGAGAAATCCGCTGCCACTGGCAAGTAGGCCTGCATGGCCTCCGCAAACGCTTGCGCGTCGCCCGAGTCAAACACGCCGCTGACTTTCATTTGCGCCAGTGCCGGGTCATCGACGATGACTTGTTGGCGCGAGTAGCGATTCAAGCGATGAACTGCCTCGGCTAAGGTTTGATCACGAAAGATAACTTTGCTCTGGCGCCAGGCCGTGGCAGCTTCGATGTCTGCCTTTGGCGAAACGGTGGAGGTGCCGTCGGCGCGCACACTTAAGGCCTCACCCGCCGAGAGCTCGATAGGCGATGGGATGCTCGACTTCGAATCACCCTCCGCCGCGACCGCCGATCTCGATTGACCTTGAGAAAGCACCGCGACCCGGCCTTCGACCATGGCGACGTGCACTTGGCTGTCAACATACTCGACATCAAACACGGTGCCCACGGCGACAATCGTCTTGGAGCCAGCTTCCACCTTGAAGGGGCGCGCGGGATCTTTGGCTACGGAGAACTGCGCCTGGCCTTCCAGCAATTGGACGATGCGTGCGTCCGCCGAGAAGCGCACGCGCAGTCGCGTCCGCGCGTCGAGAGTGATGTGAGAATGGTCGGTGAGTTCGATAGTTTTCTGCTCGCCCAAGCGGGTTTTATAAAACCCGGGTTCGTAACCGTTGGGTGAGAGTTGCCACACTATCCCGCACGCGATGAGAATGGCTGCCGCGGCTGCCCATCTCCCTAAGTTCCACGAGCGCCCACCGGGTAGCGACCAACGCCGTGCGCTGGCCTGGCGTGCGCGCGCGATCGCTTGCTCCCGCAACGCGAGCAACTCAGGCGACGTTGCATGCCGCCCAACGGCATCCCAAGAATCTTCGACCTGACAGTACGCCGCCGCAAACTTTGAATCGCTTGCGAGACGTGCGTCGAGGGCAATCTGATCAGCCGCGCCCCAAGAGGGGTCGCGGCGGCGCACGAGCATATCGGCGGCCTGATCGTGAAGATCTGACGATTCCGCCGCTGATTGGGATTCTGATCTCATATGATCCATTATCGAGCCGCTCGATGCGCCAGATGCGCAACAGCCTTCGAGACATGCTTTTCGACTGCACTCACCGAGATGCCAAACATCTCAGCGATCTGGCCGTGCTTCATCTGTTCCAAACGAAATAGCAGGAACACGTCCCGTGTCCGTTCGCTCAACGCCTGCAGCGCCTCGACGACGGCATGCAGTTCCTGCTCACTGCTTAATACGCGCTCGGGGGATGTTTCCTCAGCCTGAGCGAAACTCGCCGTATCGTCCCATTCCACGACCACTCCACGCGTAAGACCGCGGCGGTTACGATCGTGCCAGCGATTCACTGCGATTCTAAAGATGTACCCTTTGGCCTGTTCTGCGGATTCCCACTGGGCATGTTGAAGTGCGCGTTCCAGGACGTCTTGCGCCAAATCCTCGGCCTCCGGAGCGCTCCCGCACTTTCGCAAGAAATATTTGATGAGCGCCGGCCGCAGAGGCGCGACAAGCGCGATGCTGTCGTGGGACTCCGTCGCTTTAAGATGAGCGCTCATAGGATTTATTGCAGTAGCGTGAACCCCTCACGCTAAGCTTTCAAGGGGAAAATTGACCTGAGGAATTGTCGAAGTGGTGCGTTTTATTACTAATGGGCCGGTCGCGTCGGGCCTACGATAGTCAGACCAATGCTGAGCAGCAGCATCATAAATATGTAATACCGAAATAGAATATCGGTCGCAGAAACGCTCGAATTTCTCTCTATACTCCCGCCGCGCTCCACTGAACCGGCTTCAAGCGCAATAGGAGAGATCGTCATGATTGCTACATTCGCACGCGTGGGACACAACTTTTTTTTGGCTGCTTTCGCCTTGATCACCGTCGCATTTGTTCTTCAGACGCTCTAGACAGCCTGCCAGTATTTGCTGCACTTTTTTGCGATTAAGGAATTAGTTTCCTACTCATGAACCTAAGCCTACGCAGCGGCGCGCTCATGACCCGCCCGGCTTTCATAGAAAGCCGGGGCTGGGTGATGTCCGTTTCCGCAATTGACCGTATGAGGTGTAGGTTTGATGAGTGCTTTAGAAGTTTCCCTGCTTCGACTCAAGGTCGTTGCCGACGCTGATCCCAGCGCAGTCGCTCGCGTGCTCGAGCGTTTCCAAAACTTAAACATCCTGCCGCGGCGAGTGATCGCTGAGTTCGGCATCAACGATGCCATCCACATCCAAGTGGATGTCTGTGGACTGCCCGAAGAGCAGCTCAAGATCATTACCGCGAAGATCGGTCAGGCGACCAGCATCGTCAATGCGTATTGGCACAGAGTATGACTTGCGCTTCGAGAAGCTGGTCAAGTATTTGGGACGGGGACGTGCGGAAAATCCGTGGTCGTGCGTCTTATGTGAGACATGACCAGCGAATGAGGTCTGCTCGCGCATTCGCGAGCGCCAGTCATTTGCCGAGAGGTCGCGCTCCGCCGTAAACATAGAAAGCGGCCGGGTCAGTATCCCTTTGGCGATACGTCTGCACAACGTGAGCCTCGCTACAATGGAACTGTTTGCTGCGATGTCGCAGATAGTTGGATGGTCCGCAATGCCGGACACGGACGCTCTCGATGGGAATGAGAAAGACAATGAACGCTATTCGCCCTCGTGCAGCGAAGACGGTGTGTTTCCCCACTTCTCAGAGAGTACGGGGTCGATCAGGGGCCGAATGAATTCGGTCAGAGTTGAGTGAGAAAGAGCAGTTTCGCCTGTCTGCGAACCGCGGCAAGCGGTTGCTCGTCGCCCGCTCGGCAGGCGACGAGCAGGTCGCGCCACAATTCTGGATCACTATCCCAGCGGACTTTAAGTTCGCTGGTATTAGCGGATGCAATCGCCCTGATTTGCGACAAAGAGAGCGCGGCAATGAGGCTTGCGACGCCGGCGGTCATGGCGAACATCACTTTGGCGAGATTGACGTCCTCGCGCGCGGATTGCCGCGCGAACAAGAGGGTGTCGAGTGCAATGTCTTCAAAGTGTCTCGGCGGAACGCCCGTGTACAACGTGGACGCGGTGGAACTCATTAAACGCCCCTCCCTGGCATGCTGCCACGATCCTAAGTGTTTGAAGTGAAGATCGACGATCACGAAGGGAAATGCCGCGACACGCTGTCGCGCGTCGGGTTCAAGGAGTCGCCAGAGGTCGCGATTCTGCGCGACGAAAGGCGGGAGTTCTTGAATTGACAACGCGGTGGCGAGGTGGCACACGAGGTCGATGCACTGCTCGTTCAATTGAGTGGCGAGACCCAGGGACGGCGCGCCGATCCAACGCGGCGACGATACCGAGCCTCGAGGTAACTCGTCTGCTTCATCCTTGTTCTCGACCACGCGCTCCTCCCTGGCATTAACGGGAGCGGCATTGTCATCGAGTACTTAAGCAAAGGGTCTCTCAAGTTTCTGGGATATTTTGGCGGAAACTTCGACCTGTGGTTCGGACGAGTCAGTCTTACGATGCGGAGCACTTATGGAAGTGGCTGTCGGCGATGAGCGTTTCGATCGGTACTATCGGCGCATTCGGTTGGGGTTGCGTCTGATGTCACACGGCGCCCGGGCGCAAACGGCGAGCGACTGGAGCGGATTGACGCTGGATCAGCTAGCCACACTTCGCCAGCGGTGGATGCCGGATGCCGAGGACGGCTTTCGGGGACCCGCTCCGACTTCCTTTCTGCCTTTTTTTAGGTCGGCGCTCAAAGCGAGTCACGCGGCGATGTTTGTCGGGATTCATCGGATGGTCGGGCTGGATTCACCGAAGCCGAGCCTCGAGGGCGGAGAGAGGCTCTGCGAAGCCTATGAGATCTATCGGGAGTGGGAGCCGCACGCGCACTTAGAATTTGACTACGGTGTGCTGCTCGCGACAGGGGCGATGAAGGGCGGCGACATCGAGCTCACCCATTGCGCGGATTGCCGGTGCGCGTTGCTCATCGATAAAATGCGGATTCCGCAGTTGAAGTGCACACGATGCCGGACCAAGTCCAAAAAGGTCATCCCGCGGCGACGTCGAGTGTCCGCCCATTGAGATCCACTTCGATCTCTCGCGATCCGAGTTGCGGACCCTGCTTGAGGGGTTTCTTACCGGCGCGCTCGGCCTGGAACAGATCGCGCGGCTCGACAAACTAGAGGACCTCCCCCCTAGCCTGCCGCGTCCACGCGAAACGCGCGCAAGACGCTGGGCACCCGTGGATTGCTTGGGTTAGCCGCGAATGGGCCGATCGCGGCCTGGGTAGATTTTGACTGCCAGGGGTCTCGGCGAATCAGTGGCGACTTGCTGCTTCATATTGAGTAGTGGGATGGCGTCAGCGGTCACCACTCGCTGTGGTGTCATTGCGACCCTAAGCCCCCGACCGAATGGACGGTGGGGCGAGTAGCCAATACGAGCCGCGTTAACGAAGGTCTCTTACGAACAAAGACAACAGACCGTGGTAGAGGAAAAGGATCACCGGGCAACCGAACGAAAATACGAGCATTTTGCCCAATGGGAATTTAGGGCCCGCTGCGGACAACTCCCACACGATGCAGGTGACGAGGCCGAGGACCAAACCTGCGCTACAAACAAAGCTGACCACGGGCTCGAGCAACAGCAGGATCGCGACGACGGGTACGCGTATCACAGTCCAAAGGACTCGACCGAACGCTCGCAAGAACGATGGGCTGTACTCGAACTCGGTGGTGGGTGCGGTTCTCATCATGTGCAAATCTAGACCTTTTAGTGAGTCCGATGCAAGAGTATCGGCCCTGTTGGGACGAGAACGTCTGCGCCGTTTAAACGCAACTCAACACAACGACGCCTAGTTTTCCTATCGGTCACAGCTGAAATCGGGATGACGTTCGTTCCGTGAAGCATTGACAGTGGACGGGTCACACCGCTAGTCTCTCGCCGCGCCGATTTGTCTGCTTGCGGGGCGCTTAAGGTTGAAATACCTACCGCTAAAACGAATGACCGACGGTTCTCGTTGGTCAGTCCCCCGCAAGCTTGAGTCTCGATGAGGCGCCTTTGTTTTTTTACTTAAGGTGCCGCATGTCCGCGATTGGGGTCTTGAAGTTTGGCAGTTCCGTGCTGCGTTCTCCGCGTGATTTGTACGTCGCCGTGGATGAAATCTACCGTCGTTGGCGATCCGGCTCCCGCGTTCTCGCCGTCGTGTCCGCCTTTGAGGGCATCACGGATGAACTCATGGCCGAGGCGGCGGGCGTCCTTGGAGCGGACTGTCCCGAGGCTACTGCCGCGTATGTGGCGACGGGCGAACAGCGGACGGCCGCGTTGTTGTTGGGATCCTTGCAAGAATCCGGGATTCCCTCACGAGTTATCGATCCCCGCGAGATTGGGCTGATTGCCGAAGGTTCCTTCTCGGAGAGCGCGCCGGTGCGGGTGGACGTGACCGCGCTCAATCAACTGTGGAATGCGTACGCCGTTTTGGTTCTACCCGGCTTTTACGGGATCGATACGGAAGGGCGTACCGCGCTGTTTGGTCGCGGCGGCTCGGACACTTCAGCGCTCTTCTTAGCCGCGGCGCTCGGTGCCGAGTGCTACTTATGCAAAGACGTGAAGGGCGTGTACGACACCGATCCGGCGAGTAGCACATTGGCTCACCGATTTTCGGCGCTCTCCTGGGAAAGAGCTATTCAAGTGGCGGGACCGTTGATTCAGCCGAAAGCGCTTAGTTTTGCACAAGCCCAAGCGCTCACCTTCGAGGTTGGCCGGCCGAACGAAGCCACGGGCACGACTGTGGGTCACACGCACGATGAGTGGGCGCCACCAGCGAGTTCCTCAAGGCCGATTGGTATCGCGCTCGTTGGCTGTGGCGCGGTGGGCCGCGGCGTGTATGAGGCGGTGAGGCGCTACCGGCAAGCGTTCGAACTTCATCATGTGGTGGTGCGCGAGGTCGAACGCTACTCCGGCATCGACCACCTCACCACGGATCCCGCGGTGGTATTCGACGCCCACGTTGATGTGGTCATCCTCTGTACCACGGCCACTCCCCTCGCCTATCCCATGATCGCCGCGGCGCTGAATGCCGGGAAGTTCGTCATCACGGCGAACAAGGCGGCGGTCGCGGCCCATGGAGCATCGCTCGCCCGCCATACGGACAGCGAGGGTCGACGACTCTGGTATTCCGCCGCGGTGGGCGGTGCCTTGCCAGCGCTTGAGACCCTGGTCACGCTCGAATCCCCGGTGCGAGAGATTCGCGGCATCATCAATGGCACGTGTGGCGTCGTTCTGGATGAATGGGCGGCCGGCAGAACGCGCGAGGATGCCATCACGGTGGCACAAGCAGCCGGTTTTGCCGAAGCCAACCCGTGGCGAGATCTATCGGGGCAGGATTCGGCCGACAAGCTCTCGCTAATGATCGAGGCCGCCTTTGGAGACTGGATCGCGCCGAGTGACATCCCCACTCGCGGCATTGATACCATCACCGGCGAACCTCATGGCCAAAAGTTAATCGCGCGGGCAAAGCGCACGGCAGCCGGAATTTCCGCCTCCGTTGCACCGGAATCTGCTCGGCCGGACAGTTTTCTGGGGCGAGCCCGAGGACCCGAGAATCGCCTGGAGATCGAACTGGAATCCGGCGACGTGATCCGACTGCGGGCCCAAGGCGCGGGGCGCTGGCCGACCACGGTCTCCGTCATGGGCGATCTGCATGAGGTGGCGCGCCAAATCGAAGGCGCGCGCTAGTCTGCGACGCTTCGCGGGCAGGTCCAGCAATCATCGATCCGGGGGGCTACCCGATCAGCGGCGATGTTGACGGTAATGAAGTCGAAGCGAAGGCGAAGAAATGATCGCATCGCCATCCTTGGAGCGCAGGAGCACTGCGACCCACAACGTCGGGAGTATCCCAGGCTTTCAGGCTGAAACTTCGGCGGCAACTAAGTGCCGCTCGATGTTTGCACGGTTTCCCGCGTGATTTTCCCGCCTGTTTCTTCGCGCGAGTGGAGCGAATCTTCTATCGGTCATAACCCCGATGAGGATTCTCACAAATGAATATCGAATCAGCCGCCCGCGTAATCGCCGGACAGAAACCGCGCGTCGAGGTCACGATCTCGCCCTGGGTGAATGAACCGCTTCCCGACTTGCAGGGGCTTCTCTGCTCGCGCGATCTCGCGCGCCTGACTCGTCGCCCACGATGGGAACTCTTCGGACTCGCACTCCTCGGCAAGTTCCCACGCAAGAAGCGCTATCGCGGTCAGCCGATCGGTTGGTGCCGCGCCGAGGTGCTGGAGTGGATGACGCGCGAGCTCACGGTTGCGCCAGAAACCCGTTTAAACGCCCCTCGCCGCTGCGCGCGGCGGCATGCGATACAGCACTGCTTGCCGTTGGAGTGCGCGTCCTCCTGTCTATCGACGCGGCGAAACCGGCCCGCGTGCCCCGCGGAGCTCCATGATCGACCGTGAGGCATTGCTCGACGAGCTGGCCCGCTGCTTCGTTCAGGCGGCGGTGACCAGACTCCTTCGCGAGCGACGGACAATCGATGACGACTCTCCTGACCGTTGCCTCTCGCGCGAGAAACCGGAAGAGGCCCAACCCGTCCCGACGTCTGCCGGAACGGCTCGGCCGCCCAGGCCGGGCGGCGCCGGCGCCCCCACTTGATATGGCATTACTAGTAATCTACCATCAGCGCCAAACAGGAGAACCTTCCATGCCGCACATGAAGGGCAATCGCGCAGTCACGACCATTTATCTCAAGCCCGAAGTGCTCAAGGCGCTGCAAGCCCTGAGCATCGAGCGCGAAATTCCCATGGCGCAGCTCCTTCGTGAAGCCGTGAGGGATCTCTTCATCAAGTACCAGGTCAAAGTGCCTAAACCTAAGGTGCAGTTATGAGAGCGGCCATCTACGCCCGCTACTCCAGCGACATGCAGCGTTCCGCCAGCATCGAAGACCAGGCGCGCAACTGCAGGAAGCGCTCGGATGCGGAGGGTTGGACGATCGCGGCCACCTTCGCGGATGCCGCCATCTCTGGCAGCGATAACAACCGCCCGCAGTATCAGGCGATGTTGGCGGCGGCGGAACGCGGTGAGTTTGAGGTGCTGCTGCTGGATGACTTGAGCCGCCTGGCCCGCGATTCCGTCGAGCAGGAGCGCATCATCCGACGGCTCGAGTTTCGAAACTTACGGATTATCGCCACCAGCGATGGCTATGACTCCGAGAGCAAAGCGCGCAAGGTGCATCGCGGCTTCAAGGGATTGATGAATGAGATCTTCCTGGATGATCTGCGTGAGAAGACCCACCGCGGCATTGCTGGCCAACATATAAAGCGGTTTTGGACTGGCGGCCGGCCGTATGGATACCGCCTGAAGCAAATCCTCGATCCCGTCGAGCGCGACCCCTTTGGCCAGCCAAAGCGAATCGGCTCGCAGCTCGAATTGCATCCGGAGCAAGCGGCGATTGTGCTTGAGATGTTCGAGCGGTACGCGAACGGCGAGCCGGCACGTAGCCTTGCGGCAGATTTTAACGCTCGCGGGATTCCAAGTCCGGGGTCGAGCTGGAGGCGGCGCGTCCGTCGCTGTCGTGGGTGGATGGGGTCAGCCATCTACACCATTTTGGTGAATGACCTCTACACCGGGCATGTAAAGTGGAATAAGAACCGTTATGAGCGTGACCCCGATTCCAAGATGCACAAGTGCCGCAAGCGCCCGAAGTCCGAATGGCTGACCTACCGAGATGAGTCGCTGAGAATCGTTTCGGACGAATTATGGGAGCGCTGTGTTCGTCGCAGAACCCCCAATCCCACGGTGAAACTCAAGTGTGGTGGGCGTCCGAAATTCCTCCTATCTGGGATTTTGAAATGCGGAGTTTGCGGGGCTAGTTACGTCATAAAGAATGACCGCAGCTACGGGTGCGCGAGCTATGTCGAAGGAAGAGACTGTCCTAATGGGGTGAACATCCGCCGCGACAAAGTCGAAGCCGCATTGCTGATGCCGGTCTATGACGACGTGCTGGAACCCAAAAGGGTTGAGCGCATGGCCAAGGAGTTGCAGGTGGCGTTCCTCAAGTGCCAGCGCGCGGAGCAGACCAAGGCGGCCGAGGTGCCGGCGGAAACGCAGGCCATCGACGAGCGGATCGCGCGGTTGCGCGCTCGGTTGCGCGACGGCGACCCGGATCTCGCCCCAGACGAGTTGGAGGCGGCGTTGGCCAAGGCTGAGGAAAAGCGCCGCGCGTTGCTGACTGCCCGACCGTCGGCCGACGGGGCGCGGGTGATCGCGATGCTGCCGGACGCCGCGAAAGAATTCCGGGAGCAGATCAAACAGGGCATGGCCGGAGATGCAGGCGCCTCGCTGAAGGCCAGGATTGTCCTACGGCAGTATTTTGGCGGCCAAATCAGGATGTTACCGGAGGCGGGCGGCAGTCTATATGCCGAATACCTTCAGCACCGCATAGCGCTGCTGCCAGGTGTAGGGACAAGTGGTGGGCCGTGTAGGGATCGAACCTACGACCAATTGATTAAGAGTCAACTGCTCTACCAGCTGAGCTAACGGCCCAAAAACCTTCACCTTTTCCAACAACGCACTGCTCGACTCGCACCCGACATC